>Ga0115547_1001215_pt1 | contig 15554 bp, 15 predicted proteins | sample COGITO_mtgs_1004_3_FD_87185 | JGI IMG/M metagenome (GOLD analysis project Ga0115547, IMG submission 87185) | Pelagic marine microbial communities from North Sea - COGITO_mtgs_100420 | ecosystem: Environmental > Aquatic > Marine > Epipelagic | place: Germany:Helgoland, sampling site Kabeltonne...
CCACAAAATAAATATACAGGCTCTTATTCGAGACAAACCACTCCTCAAGCGCTCCCTTATATGGAGCTATAACATTCGCGTAAAAATCAACGGAAGCGGTTGCACCGTGCATTATCTCCTCCTCACCACGAAATATAATAGAACCCACCCCTGAGAGACCTGGCCGAACTTGCTTTATAAGACTCTGAGTGTTCTCCGAATAAGCCCCAAATGTTTGAGTCGTTAGCGGCCTTGGGCCGATAACACTCATATCACCAAAAAAGATATTCAACAGCTGCGGCAGCTCATTTATTTTGGTTTTACGCAAAAATGTCCCTACCGGTAGCACTCTAGGATCACCCCTCATGGTAACCGTGCCAGTACCAATATTTGGGCTATTTTTCAGCATAGTCGCAAACTTAAACAACTTAAATTTCTCACCGCCCTTACCGATGCGCTCCTGTAAAAAGAACACCTCTCCCTCGCCAGTGAGTTTTAGTGTTATGACTATAGGCACCAGCAAAGGAGAAAGGAACAATAACGCTATTCCAGAAAATAAAATGTCAAAAAAACGGTCCATTCTTACATCCTCTGATCTAAATATTTACCGGTCTCTTTATGAGCGAACTCAGGCAGGAGTCCAAAATACAATTTAACAATATCGTCTTTTGTCCAAGTCACTTTTTTTCTTAGAGCTTCAATTCCGTGCATAAAATCGTCTAACTTAGCCTCATCAAAATCAGGTTGATTTTTGATAACCCCAACCGTCTCAAAACGCTCCATATCTAAATCTTCGTTATCGGTAAAAAATTCCTCGAAGTCCTTTTCACCTGTTGTATCACTATTAAAGAAATAACAAGGCCATTGGTTATTGGCGATCAACTCTTTAGCCCTATCGCGGGCTTCGTCCTCAGTCTCACATTCATAAGGTTCATACCCTCGCTCCCGCAGATAGCGAACAGCAATCTCAGAAAACGTAATGAGGTGTAATTTTTCACTTAATTTAGGAAAGAAAATATCCCTATTGCCCCCAAGTAGCCCCGAGAGCAAACACAATTCTCCAGATTCTTCTGGTGTTACAAAATATCGTCGCACGTCGTTTGGTGCAGAAAATGGTTGCTTCTTCGCGAATCTTTGATTAAATCCATGCAAGAGCGACCCATCGGAAAATGCTACGTTGGCAAAACGCGCCATTGAAATGTTTTGGGTCAAACTCTCACGCATTAAAAACATTTCCATAATACGCTTACTGGCACCCATCATATTTACCGGGTTTGCCGCTTTATCAGTTGAAACACAGAAATATTTCTTAGCACCCATATCTTTTGACAATCGTAGGGTCCTAACCGTATTAAATACGTTTACCATTATCATTCGCATAAGTGTATAAGGATCTTTCTCACTTCTAACATGCTTTAAAGCCGATAAATTAAAAACATAGTCATAGGGCCCCTCATTCTTCATAAGAGCCTCAAATTCAAGAGACCCGCAATCGAGAGCAAAAGTCTTAAACTCGCCGGAACCGTAACCAACAGTACTACGAAGATCACGAACCAGTTCAACCATATTGTTTTCAGAAATATCGACAACATGCAGCATCTTTGGATCGCGCTTAAATATTTCTTTAGTGACAGCTTGGCCGATGGTTCCAGCGCCACCAATGATCAGGAATCTATTTGACTTTACAAGTAACCGCAAGTCAGCGCTGAAAGCATTTATATCTTCTCCGAAAAGCGCCTCACTTCGGCCAATCAATGACAGTGTGTTAATGTTATTTACTCCTTAACCGAGTGACTGAATCCCAAAATCAAGCTTAGACGGGAAAATTTAGTGCGGAAAAAACCTTTAACGATATAACTTACAAAACAAGACATGGCGTATGGAAATTTCAATTGGAGGAATTCCCTATATACTTTCCAGGTATTCATAATAGACCCCAATTTATTTGAGGTGGTCGATTCATGTCCAAATCGATATCGAGCTAGAACATAATTTAAGCAATGCACGTTGCCACCAGTTCTGATAAGAGACAACCATAATGCATAATCTTGTCGCTTCCTCATCTCTGGGAATATCAAGTTACTGAAAGCTTCCCGCCTCAGAACAACGGTGAGGCAACCTATATAATTTGTCGTAATAAGGTCATCGAACGTAAGCACTTCTGGCACACCGACATTTTCCGTTTTCGGGGTGACCGAGTTAAATCTTTGGTATGCGGAACAAACGAAATTTACCTTTTTATCACTAAACATCCTGACTTGTAGATCCAGCTTTTGTGGAAGCCACAGATCATCACTGTCTAAAAAAGCGATGAGTTCACCCTTTGCTCGGAAAATACCTTTATTCCTGGCCCTACCAGATCCACCATTTCTCCCAGTCATTAATACGATTATCCGGGGATCACTATCAGCAAACGTATTAGCAATGGCTATCGAATCATCACTAGAGTGATCATCAACAATGATTAATTCCCATAATGTATAATCCTGAGCTATAACTGACGCCACTGAATCAGCTAAAGTGCTAGCTGAGTTGTACATAGGCATAATGACAGAAACCATCATTTTTGAAACACCCCTGTTTGACATTATTTGTTAAGATTCATCGCAATATTTGAGAATATATCTATGAGCAGTCAACGATCTGATCTACTTGCTTAGGCCCTGCTGGTCGGCAAATAATAGATACAGCGGACAAGTACTGACTCGCAAAATTGACTCAAAGCAAAACATAGATAAATACTAAGATATGCAGTCTACAAAACTAATTTACTGTTTGGCGCCATTTTAGCTAACTAAAAACAGCCTAGTCACAGCGTTATAACCAAGTACTTATAACCAGAGAAAGGCGCCACGTTAACGAATGTGTCATAACCCACTCATTGTATTCAAAACAATTTTAACCCCCCGCTTCCAGTCCGATTGACTTACGCCAAACACTCTCAGAATATTACTACAATCCATAACAGAATTTAACGGACGCTTCGCTTTAGTGGGATAATAAGAAGTCTGGATTGAATTCACTACGCTAGGAGTTTCGAGGCCGACTAGTTTCGCTTGCGCAAATATAAATTTAGCAAATTGGTACCATGAACTAGATTGATCTCCACAAAAATGATACACACCCCCGCAGTCATTCTGAGAGTCTAGCTGCGGTAATATATTCACAATTGCTTTGGCTAAATCTTGCGCATAGGTAGGGCAGCCAATTTGGTCCCCAACAACACTTAGCTGATCACGCTCAGCCCCGAGGCGTACCATTGTCCTTAGGAAATTATCTCCATACTCACTAAAGACCCAAGCTGTTCTTAAAATAATGTGCTTACAATTGGAAGATTGAATGGCCAACTCACCCTTTAGCTTGGTTTCACCATAGACACTTTGGGGATTGGTTTGATCATCTTCTTTGTAAGGCAATTCAGAGGTGCCATCAAAGACATAATCAGTAGACACGTGCACTAACCAGCAATCCAATACACTGCAAATTCCTGCAATATTATTAACGGACAGATGATTAATAAGGTCGGCCGTTTGTTGATTATCTTCAGCATTGTCAACTGCAGTATAAGCTGTTGCGTTAATTATGCAGCCGGGCGAAAAACTAACGATATATTTTTTTGTTGATTCAAAATCAGTAATATCTACGTGTTCCCGCGCAGCGTATTCTACGCTATGACCCGTATTTTCTAGCTGATCCATAAGGCAACGCCCAAGCTGCCCTTTGCAGCCTAAAACAAGTATTCTCATGGATTAAAATCAGCCAATTTCTGAGCACCGGCGTCTTTTTCTGATAGCTTTGGGTGGTCTATGGGCCATGGAATATTTAGATCTGGATCATTCCATAAAATACTCCCTTCATCAGAGGGTTCATAGTAATCGGTACATTTATATTCAAAATCCGCCGTGTCTGACAGAACAACAAAACCGTGAGCAAAGCCCGGCGGGACCCAAAATTGAGTTTTATTTTCCTCAGAAAGAACAACTGCCTCCCATTGACCAAAAGTTGGCGATCTGTGCCGTATATCAACGGCCACGTCATAAACTGCCCCCTTGACTACTCTAACCAACTTTCCTTGAGGATTGGTTTTCTGAAAATGTAACCCTCGCAGCACACCCTTTGATGATCGAGAGTAGTTGTCTTGCACAAAGGGTAAGTTAATACCTGCCAAAGTAGAATATCTCTCAGCCTGAAATGTTTCTAAGAAAAACCCCCTATCATCCCCAAAAACTTTAGGCTCAATAATCAAACAATCTTTTAATTTCGTGTTTAAAATTTTCACTTGTAACCATTCGCCACTTTTAACAGATACTCGCCATAATTAGTTTTTGATAGCTTTTTAGATTGACTCACTAAGTCAGACTTAGATAGCCATCCATTGATAAATGCGATCTCCTCTAAACAAGCCACTTTTAAACCCTGCCGATGTTCAACTGTCTGTACAAATTGCCCTGCCTCCATTAATGAATCGTGAGTTCCAGTATCCAACCAGGCAAAGCCACGGCCAAGTAACTCAACACTTAGATCTCCACGAGATTGATACACCTTATTGACATCTGTAATCTCTAACTCTCCACGATGTGAAGGCTGAATAGACTTAGCAATACCGACTACATCATTATCATAAAAATACAGCCCCGTAATCGCATAATTCGACTTAGGGATTGAGGGCTTTTCTTCAATTGAAAGAACCTTCCCATCGTCACCAAACTCAATAACGCCAAATCGCTCAGGATCTTTCACATGATAGCCAAATACAGTAGCACCGGAAATTTTTGCTACAGCACTTTTTAGACTATCAGAGAAGTGTGGCCCGTAAAATATATTGTCACCTAACACTAAGGCAACATTACTATCTTTTATAAAGTCTTCCCCCAAAAGGAACGCCTGAGCAAGACCATCGGCACTCGGTTGAATTACATATTCAATTGAGAGTCCGAATTCCGATCCGTTCCCCAATAGGCGCTTATAACCGCCAATATCATCTGGTGTTGATATAACCAAGATTTCTCTGATCCCAGCCAGCATGAGAACTGAAATTGGGTAATAAATCATTGGTTTATCATAAATAGGCAATAACTGTTTGGAAACGCCTTTGGTTATGGGATAAAGGCGTGTTCCAGACCCACCAGCCAATACAATCCCTTTGTAATCTATACTCACACTATTCTCCTAAACGCTCGAGACGATAAGCACCTGAAAGTACCCTTCCCCACCAATCGCGGTTATCCAAATACCACTGAACTGTTTTGCGCAGCCCCGTTTCAAACGTTTCGTCTGGCACCCAACCTAATTCATGCTCGATTTTGGAAGCATCAATTGCATACCGCGTATCATGTCCAGGGCGATCTTTAACGAAGACAATAAGATCACGGTACATATCTACCTCTCCGGGTTTTTTGGGAGCAAGCTCTTCAAGAAGTTTACAAATGGCTTCGACAACCTCAAGGTTCGTTTTTTCATTGTGACCCCCAATATTATAGCTCCCACCAATTTCACCTTCGGTAATAACTCTTAATAGAGCCTTTGCGTGATCTTCAACATATAGCCAATCACGTATCTGTGAGCCATCTCCATAAATAGGCAGCGGCTGACCATGAATGGCATTAAGAATAACATGGGGTATAAGCTTTTCTGGAAAATGGAAAGGACCGTAGTTATTAGAGCAGTTAGTAATGATAACCGGCAAACCATACGTTCGGCCCCAGGCTCTTACTAAGTGGTCTGAAGCCGCCTTACTTGCAGAGTATGGAGACGAAGGGGAATAAGGCGTTCGCTCAGTAAACAATTCATCCGTACCTACCAAATCACCATAGACCTCATCTGTCGAGATATGATGGAAACGAAAGAGGCTCTTTTTGAGTTTATCAAGTTGGTCAAAGTAAGCTCTTGAAGCCTCAAGAAGCCTAAATGTTCCAATTATATTAGTATCAATAAAATCCTCTGGGCTATCGATTGAGCGATCAACATGGCTCTCAGCAGCTAAATGCATGACCAAGGACGGAGTATATTTATCAAAAATATCTGCCACCGCTTGTTTATCGCATATATCTATTTGTAGATGAACGTATCTTCGTGAGTTAGCAACCGAAGAGATAGATTCGCAATTTCCGGCATAAGTCAACTTATCGACATTAATTACAGAATAAGAAGTCTCGTTTAAAATATAACGAACGACAGCGCTACCTATAAACCCAGCACCACCAGTGATTAGAATATTCAATGAACATCTCCTATGATCCAAAAGCACACTCTACTTAAGTAATCTTTTGACCAATGACTTTACACCAAGCGGCATTAACCCACTGATTAATCGCCGATACTTATAAGACTTGTCAAATTTCTCCCCAGGACGTTCTTGGAATAGCGTAGGGTGTGTCTGTAGGGCAGACTCTTCCTCGGCAGCACTAGAAAAATAATAGAGAGCGAGAGATTTTCTAGATCTTTCCTGCGGGCACGCTAACGGGTCTGGGTGCCCATGAAAAGTCGAAGATGTAGTTGTAAAGAGTATCGCAGTATTAAATTTAGGAACTACGGTAACGATCGGCGATTTCATATCCCTTCCAAAGAGCTCCAAACCCCCACCCCAATCGTTCCCCCAATCTTTATTAAGGTAGATGATAAGGTTAAGTCGTCGGTTCAAGTTAATCTCAGGGTGTTTATTAAAATCAGCATGTATTTTAAGAAAACCACCTTTCTTAATTTCATGATAACCTCCCCCAGCCAAGTAGGGGTCGCTTATCAAAATCTCTTCAATTCCAGTAATTAATTGTAGATATCTTAAGAAAACATCTGAATTGAGCTTAGATACCAATTCAAACGCAGCAGGAGATAATGGATACATCCCCTTACTGGCATATTTTGTTTCAGCTGAATTGCTAAACTCGATCTTATGGTCTCCAAGAGACGTTAAATCTGGAAACTCGCTCTCAACACGTTCTAACAAATCTACATCAAGGAAATCGTTCATTACGATATGCGGGAATGGGTGTGAACTCTGATATTGATTCGATAGCGTGCTTGGATCCAACCACCGTGGATTTAATATTTGTTCCAACATATATACTCGCCTAAAAATAAGATAAATTTTAAAAAAACACTGATATTGTTATAATTTAATTAGTTATTAACGCTATTTAAGACACTAAAAGTCACCAAGACAGCACTGATAATTATTCCAAAATCCAAACCTAAAGGGCGCCTGCCCTTTGATTTATCAAGTCTCCCAAAGAAAAGCGTATTGTGGCTAAAGTGGCTAAATACTCAACTAGTAAAACTCTTTTCGGATAAAAGATGTAGCGCCAGCTAAATATCCCGCTTTTTTCTTGATACCAATAGCAGATGTAACCGCATGTTCTTTATGTAATACCTCAAGATCAGGATTGTAAACAACCTCAATCCCATTCAACCTACATGTTTCTCCAACAAAAAGCTCCTCACCATATAAAAATGACTTGTGGTCAAGTTTACATCCCGATTCAAAAAAGTATTTCGGAAAGATCATAAAAGATCCATGAGGTGCGTGGATACGCTCTTTTCCTATTGAAAAATCTCTATTACGTTTCACCAATGAACTAAGGTAATCTTTAATATTTTTAAGCATACTGTAGGTCCAAAAAGCAGGCCAGAATCTAAAAATAAGTTCTAAAAATAAAATACGAGGTAAAGCGGGCCGCGACCGCATAAACGGATTCTGAGAGACTCCATCTAGCGTAACTATTTTTGGTGCGACCACAGCAGATAGCGCCCTCTCTCCACTCAATAGGTGTTCAAAAAACCTTTCATCAAATATTCTAATGTCAGCATTCGAAACCACGATGTAGTCTGGAGTTGGGTTGGTACTTAGATACGCTAAAATTGATCTATTAGCCGAAGGCAAGTAACCAATGTTGTCTGAAGCATCTTCTATTATTAGATTGTCTCTTGCCTCAGAAGAAAATAATTTATTGACATCGTCACTTCCCGAATTACATACAATACTAAAGGTTATATTTTGAGCCACAGTCTGAGCTCTAATGTCCCGATATAGGTCAAGCGTGTCTTTCTCACTCTTGAAATCTATACATAAAAATAAAATCGTCCTAGTTGTCATAATTTATTTCCTTGATAAAACATAGCCTCTAAACAATGCAATCAGACCGAAAACTAAAAGAACATCGAAAATGTAAGCGATGCCCAGAGGAGGCTCGATAATTATGGCCCACGACCTAACCCACATGACGCCAAGTATACTAGAAGCGTACAAATTACCCTCCGCACTAGCTGCCCCTTTACGGACCCCAATTAAAACAAAAGCAATAAATAGAATAAAAAAGGCCCCTCCTACCACTCCAAATTGCTTGTACGAATATAGGTCAAAATGAGAAGTTGGACCGCCTGCAATATCCCAGGAAGGCTCCCAATAGTAAAGAATTTGTTTACCGACAGAATAGTCATTAATATCGTAACCGACAATACGGCTCATGGCAGTCGAACTTATCAAAGATCCGACAATTCTTACCCAAGCAGGCTTTATTTCCGCAGTCTCTACAACTCCGTTGGGAAGCCCTAAAAAATATTTGTCCCCATTTGCTAACACACGAAAAGCAAGAGCTTCGACGACAAACGGTACGCCGGGGATAAAAGATGACTCCTTTGCACTCTGACCATTTTTTTGAAGATTTATGGAGTAAATACCTAAAGCAAAAACTACACTAAAAAAGCCACCTAAAAGCGCAGCTTTCTTAGACAAGCTTAATTGTTTACCTGCGAATATTGTCGCGCCCACCATACTAGCAATCAATGTCTCTAGAAAGGCAAACTTAGCACCATCAATTGCAGACATAAATCCCGCAAAGAAAATCCATATGAGACTCACAATAATGAGGCGCATCGTTCTCTGACGACTTCTTCTAGTTCTTGCACATTTAAAAAAAATAATACCCAAATAGGCTGCAAAAAACAATCTGAACAAAGTAAATAGCCGGACTACAGCTCCAGAGCCCCTGTTTTGCTCAAATCGATTTTCAGCAGCAAACATGCCAAAACCTACCTGTGTGACCATTACGACTGTCAGTCCAAGGAAAATAAAGAATACTGAAGCTTTGACAACCGAACGCGGTTGAAAATCCTTGCCAATCATTTTTACTATACGAGGTGGTAGCCTCCAGCTTAGTTTTTGAAATAGAATCAAGCCTGACGAAAAGATCACGCCATAACTTAGCACTAGCATAAAATAGAATATTGATATGTGGCCCAGATAGAAAAGCCCTAAAACGATCCCGTATGCAGATCCGAACGTAAAAACCCAATAAAACATTATCGGATCTAGAAGGCCCGAAATACTTATCTTATTAGCTATTTTGTATAAAGGATAAACGCAAAAACAAGTAGCGAAAAAGAAAATATGTAAGTGTTTAAAGAACTCTAGATAAAACAGCCCCCTATCCAATTAAATAGTCCCCGATATAATTTTAATAAGCATTTTTGGTAGAAACCTAATGCTATGGATGATTTGGGTAAAACTTGAACGCCCGAGCAACAAGCGAATATTCACAAATTGTTTTTTGCGCAAGTTTGAGAGAATATGGAAAACCAACCTGTATGCTATCGCCTTGTTTACGATTTCAGGCGCGGCATATTTCGAAAGTAATTGCTGCTGAGTTTCATACTGACGAATAGTATCTTTAGACGAATTACCGTCATGAATACGATACTCAACCACATCAATAGACGGAATAAATCTGTAATCATTCCGTTCAAGAGCACTAAATAGCTTAATAAACATGCTGTAGTCATCAATCACGATATCGGAATCCCAGCCCCCCACAGCTCTTAAAGCTGACGTTCTAAATATTGTTGACTGAAGTAGAAGAGGCTTTGGATAATCAAAAAACATCTCATCCCTTATGCCTCGTGTTGTATTGGCAAAAAATATCGCATGGCTGCGCCGGTAAGTCTGAGACGCAACTCCCTTTACACGATTTTTACTGCCTCCTATAATGAACGACTTAGAATTGTCTTTGCATAACATCCTAACACAGCGTTCAATCCCTATGGCGTTTGGTATATCATCAGACGCACATAAATATACAAATTGACTGGCAGTCATTGCCAATCCCATATTGAGTGACGAGACCACACCTTGATTGTCTTTTTGAATAAAGGATATATCTATGGAGGGATGCCTACCCACAAAATCAGCGACTACGTCACTAGTATTATCCTTGGAACCATCATCGATGATTATAATTTTTAGTGGCGATATCCTTATGTTTGACGCTGCCGTAAGACAGGAAACAATAAATTTTCCATGATTATATGAGGGTATTAAAACTGTTAACATTTAGAGGCCATTATTCTTTCCCAGATGTATCGGCTTTAGTGAAAAGGTAATCCTTCATAAGAACACACAATGCCAGCAAGTACATTCCATAGTTTATCGCATAGGCCATGGCCATTCCATCAAGCCCATTGCTCTTAATCATAGTCTTTGCAAGTAAAACAAAACTTAAAGTAAAGATTATTTCGGTAAAGACAAACCGTTTGACTAATGCTTTACTGATCATAAGGTACCCTAACATCCACGCAGGTACCTTTAAAAAGTCACCGACTAATTGCCAACCAAACAAAGATTCCATCGGTTTGAATTTTGCACTAAATAAAATAAATACAAGTTGATCGCGAAATAAGAAAATAACTAACGCTGATAAAAACACTACTGGCAAAATCACTTTAACGCCAAATAGTATTTCTTTTCTAATATCTGATTTCGATGAGAGCTCAGAAAATTTGGGCAAATAGTAGACACTAAGCGTAGTCGTGAAAAGCATTAAAAATGCAGCGCTTAGGCGCCACATTGCCTCCCAGTAGCCAGCAGTTTCCCAGCCTAGAGTCGTACCTAAGTGATTTCGTAAAAACAACAAAGCAACAGGCATGCAAAGCAAAGAGGCAATTGTCATTAACGAATATTTCAGCAGCTGTCTAATGACCCCGATGTTTATGCCGAGGCCAAAATAACCCCATTGAAACCATGGCATTCTGACCAAAACCGCGAGTGAAACAAAAAAAGTTAAAGCCTGATAGATAGCAAGACCAGTTAGTGCGCCGAGTAAGCCGCCTAGGTAAGTTAACACTCCAACTACTACAAGCGAAAAAACACTGCCGGCTACATTTGTTACCATAAGATACTTGATTTCTTTTTTGCCATTTAGTATGGCTATAAAAAATGTATTAAAAACAAAAAAAATAAGTGATATCGAAAAAAGTACCAATGGTTTGCTAAACATTACATTCCCCAAAACGTTTTCTGCTATGTAATTTCGGAAAACGATAGTTGGGATTGATATTGCTATAGAACCAAAAATACAGAGCACAGCCGCGGCACTCCAAACAACATGTTGCCTATTAGGCTCGCCTCCAAATTCAGCAGTATACTTAGTAACCCCAGAATTTATTCCTCCACTCGCAGCGGTCGAAACAGATTGGACGAACGTTTGGAATTGACCAATCACAGCATATCCAGAAGGTCCCACATAAACTGCTAAAATTTTGTTTATTCCAAGAAGTGCTATAATTTTTGCGAGCACCCCAAAGGCTGATAGGAAGCTTGTTTTAATTAACTCCAACTATGTCACCCTTTATAACTATTACAAGCATCTACAACCACTCGTTTTTGCTCACTCGTAAGACAGGGGTCTATTGGCAGGCTAATAACCTCACTGTGGATTTTTTCACTCAATGGTAATGACAGATGACTCAGCTCTTTATATGCGGCTTGCATGTGCGGCGCTATTGGATAGTGTATTAGTGTTTCAATACCCCTTTCTTCAAGGAAATTACGGAAATGATCTCGATGTTGGCAACGTACCACATACAAATGAAACACATGGGAACCATTGAAGATTGGCTGATTGTCGCCAGATCCTGGAAGCTCTAAACGGTCATTTTTAATATTTTCTGAATAATATCTCGCAATCTCGATTCTTGAATTTAAATCTTGGGGAAGGTGGCGTAGCTTTACCCTTAGAAGGGCAGCCTGCAACTCGTCAAGCCGACTATTAACGCCACGATACAAATTCCTATATTTCTCTTTGCTACCATAGTTTCCAAGTGCGGAAATCATGTCAGCTAGCGCCTTGTCATTTGTTGTTATAGCGCCTGCATCTCCGAGGGCACCTAAATTTTTTCCCGGATAAAAGCTAAACGCTCCGGCATCTCCAAAAGAGCCTGCTTTCTTTCCATTACTACATGCACCGTGGGATTGGGCTGAATCTTCCAATACCAGTAAATTATGCTTTTTTGCAAGACAGTTAATTTCATCCATGGGGGATAACAAGCCATACAAGTGCACTGGCAATATAACTCTCGTTCTAGCGGTGATGGCAGCTTCAATATTGCTTGAACAAATATTGAAAGTCACCGGATTTGGTTCGACAAGAATTGGGGTTAGATTATTTTCTGTGATTGATAAAATAGTAGCAATATATGTGTTAGCTGGCACAATAACTTCGTCACCAGCCTTGATTTTCCCCATCTCTTTCCATGCTCGCAAAACCATAACCAAAGCATCTAAACCATTGGCGACACCAACACAAAATCTAGCTCCGCAGTACTTAGCGAAATCTTTCTCAAAATTCTCTACCTCAGGCCCCCGTATATACCAACCAGAATCTATTACATTACAAGCAGCTTCATGTAGCTCATTTTTGTATCGAGCATTTTGCAGTTGCAAGTCTAAAAATGGTATTTTCATCCTATAACCGACCTTAGATCTAACCAAGCTTGCATCACAGACTCCCTTGAAATAGTAAAGTAAAAATTGTCCTCGTCCTCATGCGTAACTACGGCCCCCATCCTAAGGTGAAATTTGACTACTTTCTCATTATTCTTCATTACATCGAAATGAGATTTTTTAAAACCCAGTTTATTGAATCCATAATCATAAACCTTGAACGCGCTCTCTAGCGCTGCCCTTCTAGTCTTTTCCTCGTTGAGTATCCAACTGCCCCAACAAAACGAATCTATTTGAAAATCGTATAATCTAACAGTACCGCAAGGTGTTTGATCATTTCGCACAATAATAAAATAGTACTGTACACCCGCATTTTCTTCTTTTTTATAGCTTTTTATCCATTCGATTTGAGACTGGATATCGCCATTAACTTTGGATAGAAATTGGCTATACCTGGAATCAAGTCGTAATTTGAGTATAAAGGCTGCATCATCCTCACTTACCAAACGTAGCTGTATAGCATCTTTATTAAATTTCATGATTATTTAACTCATCTAAAAATTGGCTGTAGTCCCGAATATAATCACCTTCATCATAATGCTGACTTGCGAGGACTAGCAAAACACAATCGGGGGAAAAATCATGCATCTCTCGCCATGTTCGGGTAGGAATATGAATGCCTTTAGTAGATGAATTTAGTATAATCTCCTCTCGACCAAATCCGCTATCTAGTACCATACGACAACTACCTGTAACACATACAGCTACCTGCTCGAGTTCCATATGCGCATGAAAGCCTCTTGCAACACCAGGAACTGTGCCAAAAATATAATATACGCGCTTTATATCGAACGGCACATCAATCCCACCTTCAAGCGCAACTAAAGAACCCCTTTCGTCCCCAAGCGGGTTAAAACTAAGTGATTTCAAAATTGGCACTTCACAACCATATTTCATATTCATACAACCTTCGATAAACTAAAAGACGTACACCTAAAAAGCTATAGGTACATGCCACCGTTAACAGGAATATCGGCCCCTGTTATGTATTCTGAGCACTCAGATATTAGAAATGCAGCTGCATTAGCTACATCATTTGGCTTTCCCAGCCTGCCCAATGGGATATTAGCAATTATACCTTGCAGTATTTCACTACTCATCTCTGTAACCATGTCTGTTTCAGTGTAACCTGGAGATATAGAATTAACTGTAATCCCATATCTTGCACCTTCAAGCGCTAGAGATTTGGTAAATCCAATTATTCCTGCTTTAGACGCCGAATAATTAGTCTGACCTAGCTGGCCTTTGTGAGCATTGATTGACGAAATATTTATAATTCTGCCAAACTTTCTATCACGCATAATTTTGAAAGCAAGCTGAGTAAGATTAAATAAACTTAGAAGATTCGTCTCCATAACATCACGCCACTCCTCACGCTTCATCCGGTGGAACATTTTATCAACGGTTATCCCCGCATTATTTATAAGTACATCTGGAGGCCTGCCCTCAGTCATTAGCCGACTAAAGAATACTTGAGAAGACTGCATATCATTTACATCGACTCTATGTCCTTTTATGGATTTTAGACCCTCATTATTCATAGGAGAACGAAGATATGTGTAGTCAATATTATGACCATCGTTAGCCAACTTTCTCACAATCGCTTCGCCAATCCCGCGGCTTCCCCCAGTAACAATAATATTCAAAAGACTTTCCTTAAAAATAGTAAAATAGTAAAATAGTTCTAACCTTATTTAATCCTTACCAAAAATATCCCTAGAAAAACACTTCTCAGCAACATCATTTAAGCACTCCGCGTTTCTGTTTGCCACGATTACATCACTGAAAGATTTGAATTGATTTATTTCTTTCATCACCTCTGATCCAAAAAATTCAGTAGCATCAAGTTCAGGCTCGAAAACTATGACTTTAACCCCCTTCGCTTTAATACGCTTCATGATCCCCTGAATGGCTGAGGAACGAAAATTATCACTGCCCTCCTTCATTACCAACCTATAGAATCCAACTACTTTGGGATTGGTTTTTAGAATCTCTTCAGCGATAAAGTCTTTACGAATTGTGTTAGAGGACACAATTGCCTGGATCAATGTCTGGGGTACATGATCATAGTTGGCAAGTAACTGCTTGGTGTCTTTCGGTAAGCAATAACCACCATAACCAAAGGACGGATTGTTATAGCCATCACCTATCCGCTCATCAAGACTTACACCCTCGATAATACTTTTGGTATCTAGCCCATTAGCCAGAGCATAAGAGTCGAGTTCATTAAAGAACGACACTCTCATCGCTAAATATGTATTGGCAAAGAGCTTAATTGACTCAGCTTCGGTGGATCTCACAAACAGCATTTCTATATCCTGCTTGTCAGCTCCATCCGCCAACAGGCTCGCAAACGTCTTACCCGCATCGCACCGACTACCCACTATTATCCTTGAGGGGTGCAGGTTGTCATAAAGAGCCCTTCCCTCTCGTAAAAACTCTGGTGAGAATATCACGCGCCTTGTATCGTACGATTCCTGAAGGAACTGAGTGTGGCCTACAGGAATAGTCGACTTAATAACCACCAAACAATCCGAATTAGCCTGAAGAGCGGCCTCAACCACAGAGTCCACAGAGCCGGTATCAAACTTATTAGTATCAGAATCGTAATTAGTAGGCGTTGCAACGACAATAAAGTTAGCACCTTCATAGGCAACTTGCTGACTCAATGTCGCGGTTAAGGACAAGGGTTTTTCTGCTAAGAATGACTCAATTTCTGTATCAGCAACGGTAGATTGCATATTATTAATCTTATCGACTCTTGTCGCGTCAATATCAAGAACCGTCACATCGTTGTGCTGAGCCA
>Ga0115547_1001218_pt1 | contig 15540 bp, 14 predicted proteins | sample COGITO_mtgs_1004_3_FD_87185 | JGI IMG/M metagenome (GOLD analysis project Ga0115547, IMG submission 87185) | Pelagic marine microbial communities from North Sea - COGITO_mtgs_100420 | ecosystem: Environmental > Aquatic > Marine > Epipelagic | place: Germany:Helgoland, sampling site Kabeltonne...
CACCGGAAACCTTCGACTTAGATAGGGATTATCCGCGAGCGATGATCAAGCGACTATCGGGCCAATACCTTGCGTCAATTATGAACGCGGACAATCCGGACTTGTCACCCTTTCAAACCAAGGGTGGTAAGTTATTGATGTACTACGGTTGGGGGGATGAGAATCAACCACCGGAAGGTGGAATTGACTATTATGAACATGTCCTTAGCAGGATGGGTGGCTCTGACAAAACCCAGATATTTATGAAATTATATATGGTGCCTGGGATGATGCATTGTTTTGGTGGGCCCGGAGCGAATGCCTTTGGTCAATACGGCCTTGCCCATACCAAGGCACTGAAGGAGGATCCCGAGCACGATATTATTCGAGCCTTGGAGGCTTGGGTAGAAGAAGGCAGGGAGCCTGAAAAAATTATTGCGACTAAATACATTAATGACCTGCCAGAGCAAGGTGTCAAACTGACACGACCGTTGTGTCCGTACCCACAGATTGCAGTTTACCAGGGCAAGGGAGACAGTAACAAGGCTGCGAACTTTTCTTGTGTCGAAGGCAAGCGTATTGAATGATTTGGTGGCTGTTTGTACAGAAATTACCAGATCCTAAGACATAATAATGTAATTCTTATTATAACCATTCTGGGATGGGTCCCTAAAAAGCCATGAAATTTATAAAAATTGGCCTATCCTCCTATTAGGGCGCAACTACCAATCAGGAGGCGTCGAGGTCAGGCAAGTGATTAGACTTCGGGTTAATCGATATGTCGTTCAATAATAGGCTGAAGTCTTAATTGACGAGAACGGTAATCACTGTGTGGTTGAATACCCCACTGTTGGTTCTTTAAGTACCCCCATGTTGCTGAAACGTAAGCGCTTAATTAACGACAGGCTAGACATCAGTTGCCGGTAACGCCAAGCTCTGGCGACTTTTTCAACGGAGAGCCGCTCGCATGAGCACACCATCGGTTCAGGAACAGACCCTGCTTGAGCATCTGCAGCGAGCGGCAGAACTCAATGTTGAGCTTGAGGAGTATGCCAGTGTTTATGAGGTTGACCTGCCGGCGTTGATCGAGGCACAAGCAGAACAAGAGGAGGCTGTCCCACGGAACGATTTTGTCAAAGTGACGATTAGCGATGACGGCGCGGCCACGGCGAAAGTACTGTGCCGTCTAGTGCATGCCGATGGCTGGTCGCTGGAATGCCAGGCGTGGCCACCGGCGGTGTGGTTACGTTCGTTGGGCGAGCTACGCTCATGATCCGGCCGGACATCACGCTGGATGCGGTGTATCTGTACCGCAAGCCAGTCGATATGAGGAAACAGTCGGCAGGCTTAAGTGCCCTGATCGAAGGCGTACTAAAAGATGACCCGTTCTCGGGCGCCCTGTTCGTGTTCTGCAACCGGGTACGGGATCGCCTGAAGATTGTTTATTGGGAGAAGAACGGCTTCGTGGTGTGGTACAAGCATTTGCAAGAACAAAAGTTCTCTTGGCCACGGACGGAAAGCACTGACAGCGTCACGATCACGAGTGAAGAACTGAACTGGTTGCTCGACGGTTACAACATCTTTGATCTCAAACCGCACCGCGAACTGCGTTACGCTTTTGCCAGTTGAACTTGCATGACACACCGTTATACTGGGTGTCATGTCGTTGCACGTTACCACTCAGGATGGCCCGGTCGATGTTACGACATTGCTGGCACGTCTGGCCAAGCAACAATCGGCGCATTCTGAACTGGAAAAAAATAACGTCGAACTGCAGCAACAAGTTGAGTTGCTGAAAGAGCAAATCGCCTGGTTCAAGAAACACGCCTTCGAGCGTTCCAGCGAAAAGCACACGCCGGATACGAACGTACGGCAAGGGCAACTCTTTAACGAAGCCGAGGCCATTGCTGGGGTCAATCCGCAGGCTGAGGTAGCGGTCACTATCCCGGCGTACAAACGGCGCAAGAAAGGTCGGAAGGCGATCTCGAAAGACCTGCCGCGCGTGGACATCATCCACGATCTCCCTGAGGCGGGCAAAGTCTGTGCCCAGGACGGTCAGGCATTGAGGAAAATCGGCGAAGTCATCAGCGAGCAGCTGGACTATGTGCCGGCGAAGCTGCGGGTGCTGCGGCATATCCGGTATAAGTATGTCTGTGGCCACTGCGACTCGGCGCCAATCACGGCCGACAAGCCAGCGACGTTGTTGCCGAAAAGCCTGGCGAGCCCGTCCCTGCTGGCGCACATCACCACAGCCAAGTACGTTGATGGTTTACCGCTGTATCGTCAGGAACGGCAGTTCGAGCGCCTAGGTATTGCACTGAATCGCGCCACGATGGCGAACTGGATGGTCAAACTCGGCGCTGCGGTGACGCCGCTGATCAACCGCCTTAACGACGAATGCCGCGGCAGCCCCCTCATCCATATGGATGAAACCAGAATCCAGGTGCTCAAGAGCAACAAAGCGCCGACCGCCGATCACTGGGTGTGGGTACGGGCCGCGGGCCCGCCGAAACGGCGCATCGTGCTGTTCGATTACGATCCGTCGCGTGGAAAAAGTGCGCCGGAACGCTTGCTGGATGATTTCAAGGGCGTGCTGCTCACGGACGGCTATGCGGTTTACGATAACATCGCCAGGACCAAGGGCCTGGTGCACGCGGGCTGTTGGGCGCACGCCAGGCGTTACTTCAATGACGCGAAGAAAGTCGCGAGCGGTGAAGCACCGCAGGCTAAACAGGCGCTCGCCTACATCGGTCAGCTGTATCGAATCGAGAAACAGTTGCGCCGGCAGGAGGCAACAGCCGAGCAACAACTGTGCACGCGACAAACGCAGTCCGAGGCCGTGATCCGATCTCTGTTCGATTGGCTCGAAAACCTGGCACCGCAGGTGCTGCCAAAGAGTGCGTTGGGCAAAGCGGTGTTCTACACGCTCGGTCAGCGTGACAAGCTGACACAGTTCCTGAGCAACGCCGATATCCCACTCGACAACAACCGCGCGGAGAATGCCATCCGGCCTTATGTCGTCGGCAGGAAGGCCTGGCTGTTCGCCGACAGCCAGGCCGGAGCGACGGCCAGCACTCACTTATACAGCCTGGTGGAAACGGCGAAGGCAAATGGCAAGGAACCGCATGCCTATCTCACCAAACTCTATGAGCAACTGCCAAACGCGAATTCCGTCGAGGACATCGACGCGTTAATTCCCTGGAATATCGACCTCACTGACTGAGTAGCGTCGCGCCCGAACCCGGGTCGGCTAAGAAATCAACTTTGTCGTTAATTAAGCGCTTACGCTGAAACGAACTTAGTCTCTAATTTGTGAGGGACTGGTATGTGTTGGGCTTTCTCTTCATAACATTTCCAACCAGACACACAATCTCTGATGCTTCTTAGCTCCTAGACGCAATGCCTCATTATTGGCCGCTGATATTAAACCTGTGTTCAACGCAGAAAGTGCATCACCAATTCGCGCACTGTTATGTGATACCGTCACGGCTGCGATGCCGCAGGTATCCAAGGCCGGAAGACGCGATATGCCAATCTTATTGAGCCCAATTCCTGCATCGTTAAATACGGCAATACGGGCTCGCACCTTTAATGCTCGTTCTGGTTTGCCACCAATAATTGCACCATGGGATCCGGTGATAACAATCTTGCCAGCATCTTTGGCCTGGACCAGAGAGGCGGAATCCAACAGAGCGACGTTGGGACCATTCACAGTCAATTTGATTTCAGATCTGGTTATTTTATTTCGTGGAAGAGCGGTAAATGGTATCGGAGCGTTAACTAGCAAATCCAGTGCTTTTGTTACGGGCATACCAGTGCAAACACCCAAGGCTTCCGCAACTGTATTTACCAGGCTGATATGGCCGTATCTGAGCATGCTACTGGCTGACCCAATTTGGCAGCTTTGACAATCAACAGCTGCGGCCGCCATGCCCACGTCAGCTAACGCCAACACACCTGCGACCCCGGCCTGATCGAGTCCAATCCCTGCGTCATTTAAAAGTACCGCACGGATTCCCGCAAGAGAGGCAACAGCGGCAGGGTAGATACCACCATGGGAGCCACTTACCACAATACTCCCATGAGCACAGGGGGTTACATCAGTGATCGAATCGAGTTGCAGAGGCATGTTAATCATTTTTTATCTCGTTGGGGCTAATTTCTCGCAGTGTTCTGCGAGGGTATTTGACTTAGTAAACTATATCAAATATATTCCTATTATAGGAATAAATAAGTTCGATTAACGGAATAGGAAATAAATGTGTCAATCAACAACCCTGTAACTGGATCGATTGCGCGTGCCGCGCGGGTCATTGATGTGTTAGCGCATGCTAATAATGGTGCGGGCTTGACTGAGATTATGACGCAGTCGGAGTTCAGTAAAACCACAACGTTTCGCGTATTGGCAGCGTTGCAGAATGTTAAGTATGTCTTTCAAGACCCAGAAAATCGTGAATACCGACTTGGCCATAAATTCACCGAGCTAGCCCGTACCGCGGCTCGCGCTCACATTGCAAGCATTGCCATGCAGAGCATGAAGCGATTAGCGGATAGATCAGAAGATACGGTCTTTCTGTCAATCCCAGAAGGTGCATCTTCAATATGTGTGTCACGAAGTGTAGGGGCGTTTCCCATTCGTACGCTTACGCTTGATAAAGGTGATGAGCGTCCCCTCGGGGTGGGAGCTGGCTCTCTTGCCCTCTATTGTTCAATGACTGATGCAAGACGCTCCGCTGCTTGTCGGGTCAATCGAAACTGGTTAGCCGAATACGGGACTTCGCATGAGGAATTGGAAGTAAAATTTACTGATTTTCAAAGTAAAGGTTATGCACTTAACCGGGGCGGGGTGGTCTCTGGTATGAGTGCTTTAGCTGTTCCAATTGTCACGGCAGAAGGTCGATTAGTGGCAGCCATGGCTATCGGTGCAATTGATGAACGTATGGATAATGATCGCATCGACAAACTACTGTTACCCATGCTGAGAGAGGAAGCTACGCAAATTGCCCTCCGGCTGGGTGATATTAATAAGGAGTGAATAGAATGAGCAGAGTTTGTCCTAATCTGGAACGGGGTCGCGTGCTGTTGTTGATGATGGAACGAATTCGTGCCTTTGAGGAGCAAGCATGTATCGCAGCCGAGCGTGACAAGCTTGTATTAGGTGCGATACATCCGTCGATTGGTCAGGAAGGAGTGGCGGCTGGTGTCATGCACAATGTTAAGCGCGATGATATTTTATTGTCGACTCATAGAGGTCACGGCCACACACTCGCAAAAGGGGCAGATCCACTGGCCATGTTGCGAGAGCTTTTTGGTCGCCAAGGCGGATGCTGCGGTGGAAAAGGAGGCTCCATGCATATTGCAGACTTCGATGTGGGTATGCTCGGGGCAAATGGTGTCGTTGCCGCTAATATCACCATTGCGGCTGGTGCCGCACATGGCATCAAGCTGTTGGGTGGCGATCGTATTACTGTCGACATTTTCGGTGATGGCGCAATTAATCGAGGGCCATTTCTGGAGGGCTTGAACTGGGCGGCTGTGTTTAATTTACCCATTTTGTTTGTGTGTGAAGATAACCGTTATTCCGCCACCACAAAAACATCAAGCATGACCGCGGGCAATGGTGTTGTTGCCCGGGCAGAGGCTTTGGGTATAAAGACGACTGTCGTTGATGGCAATGATGTTGAGGCGGTTGCAGATGCTGCTGCGGAAATTACGAGAAGACTTCGTACTTGCGGGCAACCGGAGTTTCTTCATGCCTTGACCTATCGACGCTCTGGGCACACTTCGTTTGATCCAGCTAATTATCGATCGCCAGACGAAACTGAGTATGAGGAGCGACATAACGATCCGATCATGCGACAACGGGAGCGACTGCGCAGCATGGAGATAGGCGACAAGGACATCATTGCCATTCATGACGTCGCGCAACAAGAAATGTCAGAAGCACTGCGCCAAGCTGCCGAGACACCGTTCCCCGATGACAAAACAGCATTTGAAGATGTTCAAGATATCGGTAGTCCGGTAGTGGAGGCTTACTAATGGCTCTGATGACGTATGTCGAGGCCAGTCGCGTGGCCATTCGTGAGGCAATGCAATCTGATTCGAAGGTGTGGTGTGTGGGAGAGGATCTTGGTCGCGGCGGGGTCTTTGGACAGTATGCAGGGTTGCAGGAAGAGTTCGGTTCAGATCGTATCTGTGATGCACCCATTTCTGAAGCAGCGATCATGGGAGGTGCTTTTGGTGCCGCCATGGTCGGTACCCGCCCCATTGTTGAAATGCGGTTTTCTGATTTTGCACTTTGTGCAACCGATGAGTTGGTTAATCAAATTGCCAAAGCCCGTTTTATGTTCGGCGGACAATCGCGGGCACCAATGGTGATACGCAAACCGATGGGTCTATGGCGATCATCGGCGGCGCAACATTCACAATCACTAGAAAGTTGGTATGCACATATTCCCGGCCTTGTTGTTGCCTGCCCAGGGACAGCGCAAGATAATTATTCGCTAATGAAAGCAGCCATTGCCTGCGACGATCCTGTTGTCTATCTCGAACACAAAAATATTTGGGCCCTGGAAGGCGAAGTAGATAGGGATATTGATGTGCCTTTTGGCTCAGCCAGTATTAGGCGCCAAGGCAATGATGTGACACTAGTGAGTTGGTCTAACACCGCTAATATTGCCGTCGACGCTGCCCGATTACTTGAAGAAGTTGGTATAGATGCAGAAGTAGTGGATCTGCGTAGTCTATGGCCTTGGGATAAATCAGCCGTTTTGGATAGTGTCCATAAAACCGGACATTTGGTAGTTGCCCAAGAATCCGTGGCGGTTGCGGGATTCGGTGCAGAAGTAGTGGCAACGGTTGTTGAAAGAGCAAGTGAGGCACTGAAAGGGCCAGTACGACGGATAGGTGCACCTCGTTCACTGGTCGCCTATGCGCCGAATCTTGAAGACAAAGTTCGTGTTACAGCTGAGATGATTGTCTTGGCGGCACAGGAAACAATGGGGAAAACTATTAAATGAATATTCAAAAAATGACTGGTGGCGAAGCTATAGCACGAATGTTGTTAGCGCATAAAATTGGGCCAATGTTCGGTATGGGTGGTTTTCAGTTGCTTCCCTTTTATGACGCTGCTCGTCGACTAGGGCTAAATCATAACCTGATCAATGATGAACGCTCTGCCGTGTTTGCAGCGGATGCCTATACAAAAGTTTCCAATCGCGTTGGCGTGGTGGATGCTACCCTTGGCCCGGGTGCGACAAATCTGGTGACAGGGCTGGTTGAAGCCTTGAATGCAGGTTCAGCTATGGTCGTTATTGTCGGTGACGCAGACCGCGCTCATGCAGGTAAGAATATGACTCAGGAAACTGATCAGATTTCCATCTTAAGACCGGCCTGCAAAGAGCTGTTGCGTATTGAGGCAGTTCATCGAATACCGGAAATCATGCGGCGTGCCTTTGCCATTGCCACCTCAGGCCGTCCGGGACCTGTCGTGATTGATGTGCCCGAGGATATTTCTCATGCTGTGCACACATTCGGCGACCAGGATTTTAATGTTGATCCCACGCATTTCAAAATACCTGCTTTGCGCTGTCGGCCCGATGCCTCGGTGGTTGCAGAAGCGGTCAAGCTGCTTACTAGTGCAAAACGGCCTATGTTGCTGTGTGGCGGTGGCGTTCATATTTCAGGTGCGCAGGAAGCCGTCACAAAACTTGCTGAGGATTGTGGCATTCCGGTGGCGCATACCTTAACCGGGAAAGGATCCATTGCTTGTTCAAGCCCACTCAATGCCGGTATTTTTGGTCGTTATGACCGTATCGCGAATAAACTGATCGATGAGAGTGACTGTTTGCTTGTGGTGGGTTGTAAATTAGGTGAGATAGCCACTAAACGCTATACGATCCCAGCTGAGGGACGATCGGTAATCCACCTTGATGTCGTCGCTGAAGAAATGGGCAGAACGTTTAAGCCCAAACTAAAGTTGTGGGGTGATGTCCGAGAGGGCCTGAGCGATATTTATGCACTTATTGCTGAAGGGGCCAGCGTGCAAAAGCAAGCCCGTGCGAGCTACCTCGCTGACATTCCCAAGCGCATGGAGGCGTGGCGTAAGGACGTGTCGGAACGACTATACTCAGAGGAAAGCCCGATTCATATGGCGCGTCTTATCACCGAGTTTAATCGTTTAATGCCTGAAGATGCTTACCTTATTGCTGATGGGGGCTTTGCAGCGCATTGGAGCGGCTTGCTGTTTAATACCAAAAAGGCGGTTCGAAGTTTTGTGCCTGATCGTGGTTTTGCGTCGATCGGATATGGATTGCCGGGTGCCATCGGTGCGCAGTTGGCGGCGCCCAATGCGAAAGTGATCGGTTTGACCGGCGATGGCGGCATCAACATGGTGCTCGGCGAATTGGAAACTGCGCGGCGGATGTCTCTTGGCCTGACTGTGGTCGTTGTTAATAACGCCGCATCGGGTTACGTCAAAGCACTACAGTACTTGATGTACGGAGAAGGTAATTATCAGTCCTCAGACTTGTCAGAAATGAATTACGCCAAGATAGCAGAAGCGATGGGTTGTCATGGCGTCCGAGTAGAGGTGCCGGAAGATCTGGAAGCGGCCCTTACTGCTGCATTCGCAGAAGACAGGCGGCCAAGTGTTATTGATGTGGTGATCACCAGAGATCCTGCCCGCATGCTGCCTGCCGTGGATAACAGGACCGTTAAGGTCAAACAAGGTGATCGCGTCGCTTGATGCACTTATTGTCTATGAGAGGAAACAGAATGAAATTTCTCACATTTGCCGCTACTACCTTGACTGGGGTGATAGCAATATCCTCAGCGGATGCCAGAGATATTAATATGCAGTCCATCTATCCGAGCAGCCTCCCACTGCTTGGTCAAGCCGGAGCTGAAATGGGCGATCGTATTTCCTTATTGACGGGTGACTCGTTGACAATCCATTTTAAAAACCCAGGAGAGATTGTTACTCCCAGTGGGGTATGGGATGCGGTATCAACAGGTGCAATTGAAGCTGCCTGGTACAGCCCCGGCTTTGCTGAGGGTGTAATACCGGCAGCGCCTTTGTTCACAGCGTTTCCCTTCGGCCCGGATATGGTTGAATATTCGGCGTGGTGGTATCACGGTGGTGGCAGGGAACTGTGGAATGAGCTGAGTGCCCCTTACAACATTCATTCCGAGCTTTGTGCGATGCTGGTTCCCGAGGCCTCCGGGTGGTTCCGTGAAAAAATCAATTCGGTTACCGATCTTAAAGGTAAGAAGATGCGCGCCTTTGGTTTGTTGGCGGCAGTCATGCAAAAGCTGGGTGTAGAGGCACAATCAATGTCGCCAGCGGACACGATGAGTGGATTGAATCTTGGTACGATTGATGCTGCTGAATTATCCTTTCCAGCGATCGATAAAGCAGTTGGTATGAATGAGCATGCCGACTACTACTATTTTCCCGGTTGGCACCAACAAGCATCGTTAATCGTCTTTATGATGAACAAAAGCTCATGGAACGATCTATCTGATCGAGAACGCGCCGCAATCACTGAAGTATGTACTGCAAACGTTACTCGTACCGCTGCACAGGGCGAGGTGATTCAAATCGAACCACTGGCCGATCTGATAGCCACCGGGACAATTGTGCAGAGATGGCCTGATGATATGCTTGCAGCTTTTGAAGAGGCTTGGCATCAAGTAGTCGAAGAAAAAGCGGCAGAGAATGCTGATTTTAAAAGAGTCTGGCAAAGTATCGATAGCTTCCGCGCTAACTATAAAAAGTGGTCTGACCTGGGGCATCTGCAATAAAACAGTAATGAAATTGGAAAAATTCTGGACGAATATTCGTATGGAAAAACTTCTGCGGTTTTCTGATGTACTGGCCTGGCCGTGCTATCAAGTTGCACGGCTCACTGGGATATTACTGCTGGTGTTGACGGCGGTTATTCTATATGACGTTATTGGGCGCAAATTTTTTGCCACCGGTTCCTTTAAGCTACAGGAACTGGAGTGGCACCTGCACGGCGCGATCGCCGTATTGTCATTTGGTTATGCTTATCTCAAGGATGCTCATGTCCGCATTGATATCATCTCATCCAGAATTTCCAAAAGAGCCAAGCTCTGCATGGAGCTCTGCGCAATCTTTCTGTTCTTGCTTCCCTTTATGAGTCTCTTAGCCTGGTCTGGATACGAATTTGCAGAGCGATCCTTTCTTTGGTCAGAGACATCGAATGGTGGTGTCGGTTTATCAAATCGCTGGATCATTAAGTCCGTCATTCCCCTTTCAGCATTATTAACAATACTAGGGGGATTGTCTGTAGCCTTGCGTTGCCTTGTCGCATTTAAAACTCCAGAAAGGTTGTCGAATCCGTTTGACAGAAACTCATGATAGAAGTGTTTGTCGACATATTGCCTGTACTGATGTTCGGTACACTAGTATTCGGATTGTTTTCTGGGCTACCGGTGGCAATTGTACTCATGGGCGTCTCGTTGATATTTGGTCTGCTAGCTATTTTGATGGGTGATATGCGAGTGATTGAATCCACGCTTTTGCCCAATCGACTATTTGGCGGCACCATAGAAAATCCGGTGTTGGTCGCGGCCCCCATGTTTATCTTCATGGGGCTGATTATGGAAAAAACCCGGATCGCCGAGGACCTGTTAAACACACTTCAGCGCATCATGTGTGTCGTACCGGGCGGTCTGGCAATGGCTGTTGTCTTTGTCGGTACAATTCTGGCTGCGGCAACTGGGATCATTGGCGCCTCTGTTGTTATGCTCACAGTTATCGCAATTCCAACCATGATTGAGCGCGGTTACGCTCCGTCACTTGCAGCGGGCACTGTTGCTAGCGCAAGCACTTTGGGTATTCTCATTCCGCCGTCGATTATGTTGATTTTCATGGGAGATCTCCTGAGCCTCAATCTCACCAAATTATTTGTCGCCGCATTGACACCGGGCTTACTGCTGTCCACCGTTTATGTGATCTATATCCTTGCTATTTCGATACTTAAACCCAAGGTTGCACCTAACACCAAGTTGCCCAACCTCGGCAACAAGAAAAACCTGTGGCAGCAAGCCATAGTGTCACTTGCCTTACCGCTGTTGTTGATCATTGCGGTACTGGGCTCCATCCTCGCGGGGTTTGCGACGCCAACCGAAGCGTCAGGGGTCGGTGTTTTTGCTGCGCTGCTACTGGGCCTGGCGCGTGGACGCCTGTCATTGGATACTCTGAATCAGGCAATGGATGGGTCAGTGAAAACTCTTGCCATGCTGTTTTTTATTTTCGTTGGTGCGACGGCTTTCTCCTATGTTTTTCGTACCATTGGCGGGGAGTCGTTTATTGTCAATTCTGCACTCGCGCTAAATTTTGGAGATTGGGGCCTCCTGGTGATAATGATGGTGATGGTTTTTATCATGGGTTTCTTTTTCGACTGGATTGAGATCACCTTGATTATCCTGCCCATATTTGCGCCCTTGCTGCATTTGATGGATCTGGGCGACCACCTTGCAAAATCGGATATGATTTATTGGTTTGCTGTATTAGTCGCAGTCAACCTGCAGACTTCGTTTTTAACACCACCATTCGGATTCGCACTTTTTTATCTAAAGGGCGCGGCAGGAGATCAATTACAAATGAGTCAAATCTATTCAGGCATTATTCCCTTTGTGTTGTTGCAGGTTAGTGTATTGCTGATGTTGGTCATATGGCCCGACATTGTTCTCTGGCTGCCGAGGGAGCTACTGAAATGACAGCAAGAGTAGAAGGGAAGCGTATGCTGTTTGTGGATGGAGGTATGCCTATTTTCATGGGCAAAACGCACTGTTGGTGTTAGCCCGATAAACAACAGTAAATAACAGGAGCTCTGTAGACTCATGAATGACGCGCAAAAAAAACTCGCCATTGTTACCGGTGCAGCCCAGGGAGTCGGGTTTGCCGCCGTAGAAAAATTCCTTAGAGAAGGCTGGCAGGTCGCGATGATGGATGTTGATAGTAAGGCTTTAACCTTAGCTATGGAACAACTAGATCTTCCAGACGACACACTGGCAATTGAGTGCGATGTGTCATCGCCTGATGATGTAAACGATGCCATTGAAAAAATCGTGGACCGATTTGGCCGCATTGATTCCCTGATTAATAATGCGGGTACGGCTGAATTATTGCCTATCCTTGATACCGATTTAAAGGTGTGGTCACGCATTATGGCAGTCAATTTAAACGGGCCGTTTTTGTGCACTCAAGCATGTGTACCGGTTATGCTGAAAAAAGGTGTTGGCAGTGTGGTTAATATCGTTTCCATTTCTGGACTGAGAGCAAGCATCCTGCGAACTGCTTATGGAACAAGCAAAGCCGCCCTTATTCATTTGACCAAACAGCAAGCCTTAGAATTTGGTGCTCAGGGCGTCCGCGTGAATGCAGTGGCACCTGGCCCTGTAGACACGGCCTTGGCTCAACGTGAACATAGCCCGGCAATGCGTGCTGATTACTACGATGCGATCCCGCTAAACCGATATGGCACTGAGCCGGAAATCGCTGAAGCAATCTTTTTCCTGGCAAGTAACAAGGCAAGTTATATCAATGGCCAAATATTGGCGGTAGACGGCGGATTTGAGTCTGCAGGGATTGGACTACCAACTTTACGTAAGGGATGAGATTCTGGCGAATAATGCAATCATACGCTCGACAACAAATACTGAATAAGTATGGAAATGTGAAAGGTGTGACAGACATAGTTTTGAGAATACGGATGTTAGTGTACTTGATCCATGAGCCACTGCGTGAATAGGGCGACGCGCTTTATCGGCAGCTTATCAGATACCAAATAATAGCTGTGGCTTGCTGGGACACTATAATCTAATAATCTCACCAGAGTTCCATCCTCTAAGTCGTGTGCTACCTCGAACCTATCAGCCATGGCAATACCAATTCCTTTGCGGGCAGCCTGGATTGCGTGAGAGACGTCAAAGCAAGAAATCGCCTCCTTTAGCGAACGCTCAGATTTACCTTGGACTTGAAGTAGCTTAGACCACATGCCCTCAACATCGGTAATTATCGGATAACTAAATAGGTCATTTAGCGTTTCAGGAAAATGGCCTTCTAAGAAAAGAAATGGCGCAGCGACGGGGAAAAAGTCGGCCTCGATTAAGGTTTTAACATAACGTGAGCTATCAGGGCGGCCATAGCAGATGGCCAAATCCACATCTCGGGGAATTTTCTTTGTCAGGCGAGGAATCTGCTGCAGCTCGAAGTTGATTTGAGGATAAAGGCGTGAAAAGTCGCCAATCAAATCAAGCAACCAGTTGGCACAAATTGCCGATGTAGTGGCTACGGTGATTTGGCCCTCGACAAGTTCTGGGTCAATTCGCTTAGTAGCGAGGTCGAGTTGGTCAAGACCAAGACTAACTTCACGAAATAAATACCTCCCGGTAGCTGTCAGATGCAAGGACTTACCCTCGCGGTGAATTAACGTTTTATTCAGTAGCTGCTCAAGTTTTTTTAGCTGATGACTAACGGCACTGGGTGTCACGCCAAGTTCCTCGGCGGCTTTTCCGCTATGTAGGTGGCGTCCAAAGGCTTCAAAGGTGCGCAGGGCATTGAGAGGTAATTGGCGTCGATTCATAACAAATAAAATTCAACAATAGCCATAATTTTTATCAATATTAATGAATTTAATAAATCTGTAAAGTTGTTTCTTTCAAATGCAGGAGGCGCCGCCAATGTCCATCCAGTTAAATGATCTTCATCTTTTAAAAACCCAAGCCTATATTAATGGCCAATGGCTGGAAGCCGATAATGGCGCCACCTTCGCCGTTCGCAATCCCGCCAATGGAGAAGTGATTGCCGAGATCGCTAATCTCGGTGCCGCCGAAACTAGAATTGCTATTGAAGCCGCAGAAGCGGCCAGACCCGACTGGCAAAGTAGACCTGCCCTGGAGCGGTCCGCAATCTTACAAGCCTGGCATGATCTTATTCTGCAGCACCAAGATGATCTTGCAATGCTAATGACCCTAGAGCAGGGCAAGGTACTGGCCGAGTCCCAGGCTGAGGTGGCCTATGGGGCCTCCTTTATCAAATGGTTTGCCGAGGAGGCGCGTCGAGTTTATGGCGATGTAATTCCTGCTCCCCAAAATGATCGTCGCGCACTGGTGATTAAACAGCCCGTGGGTGTGGCCGCGGCCATTACCCCGTGGAATTTCCCCCAGGCGATGATTGCCCGCAAGGCCGGTCCCGCTCTCGCGGTGGGTTGCACTATGGTGATTAAACCGGCTCAGGAGACACCACTATCAGCCTTGGCCATGGCCGAACTGGCCCATCGTGCCGGTGTGCCACCCGGCGTACTTAATATTGTGCCGGGTACCGATGCACGGGCGATTGGTGCTGAGCTGACCGGAAACCCACTGGTTAAAAAACTCTCCTTTACCGGCTCCACGCCAGTGGGCAAGGTGCTCATGCAGCAGTGTGCTACAACCGTTAAGCGCACCTCCATGGAGTTGGGCGGCAATGCGCCGGTGATTGTGTTTGCGGATGCGGATATTAAACAGGCCGTGGCAGGCGCCGCTGCCTCCAAGTACCGCAATGCCGGGCAGACCTGTATCTGCGCCAATCGGATTTTGGTGCAGGACGCTGTGTACGATGACTTTGTGGAGCAGTTCTGTGAGTTGGTGGCCAGCTATAGGTTGGGCGATGGTCTTGATCCCAACAGTACCCATGGTCCGCTGGTAAATAATGCAGCGGTGGATAGCGTGGATGCGCTGGTACAAGAAGCTGTGCAACAGGGCGCAACAGCCCGTTTGGGCGGCGGGCCGGATACACAGGGTGGCTGCTTTTATCAACCTACGGTATTAACCAATGTCACCGATCAGATGCGCGTGTTTCGCGAAGAAATCTTTGGTCCGGTAGCACCGATCTTTCGTTTTAGTACTGAAACCGAGGCCATTGCCATGGCCAATGATACCGAGTTTGGGCTAGCGGCCTACTGTTACACCCGGGATATTGGCCGGGTCTGGCGCGTCTCTGGAGCGCTGGAATACGGCATGGTCGGGATGAATGAGGTGGCTATTACCGCAGATTCTGTGCCCTTTGGTGGGGTTAAGGAATCAGGGCAGGGTCGTGAGGGCTCGCGCTATGGCTTGGATGATTATCTGGAGCTGAAATATATCTGTATGGGTGGTCTTGATGATTAATATCTTTGACTTAGAACCAGCTATCTATCACTGCCGAACATTATTTATAAAAGGATTTTTACCATGAGCCATATTCTCTATCCCACCACCAACCTAAAAGCCACCGAGCAACTGGCGATTAATCGCGGGCAGGGTATCTATGTTTATGATAACCAGGGCAAGCAATATATCGAGGGCCTGGCCGGGCTCTGGTGCACCGCCCTGGGCTATGGCAACCAGGAGCTGATCGAGACGGCCCAGAGCCAGATGAATGCCATGGCCTATGGCCATCTCTTTGGGGGTCGCACCCATCAGGTGGGCATAGATCTGGCCGATAAACTGGCTGAGATGGTGCCGATTAATAATGCCAAAGTGTTCTATGGCAACTCCGGCAGCGATGCC
>Ga0115547_1001233_pt1 | contig 15437 bp, 12 predicted proteins | sample COGITO_mtgs_1004_3_FD_87185 | JGI IMG/M metagenome (GOLD analysis project Ga0115547, IMG submission 87185) | Pelagic marine microbial communities from North Sea - COGITO_mtgs_100420 | ecosystem: Environmental > Aquatic > Marine > Epipelagic | place: Germany:Helgoland, sampling site Kabeltonne...
GAATTTAGAGATTTAGGAATTTAGAGATTTAGGAATTTAGAGATTTAGGAATTTAGAGATTTAGGAATTTAGAGATTTAGGAATTTAGAGATTTAGAGATTTAGAGATTTAGAGATTTATATATAATTTAATTGTTTAATTTAATTGTTTAATTAAATTGTTTAATTTAATTGTTTAAATTAGGATTTTTTGTTAATATTGTTTAATTATATACAGTATATTGTAATATGCTAACATTTTATATAAATTATTAATTTTATATAATTAATAATTTATTTAATTAATTAATTAATTAAATTAATTAAATACAATTTGTAAAATTTTTTTCTTTAGTAGTATTATAAAATGGGTGGAGGTTTAATGCAATTAGTCGCTTACGGGGCCCAGGATGTGTATCTCACATCTAACCCCCAGATCACTTTCTGGAAGGTAACATACAGACGGTACACCAATTTTGCTATGGAATCTATTGAGCAGACATTCAATGGTCAAGCTGATTTCGGTCGCCGTGTTACTTGCACCATTTCGCGTAATGGAGATTTAGCATACCGCACATATTTACAGGTTGTTCTTCCTGAAATTAATCAAGAGATGGCTAAATATGCTAGATGGTTAGATTTCCCAGGAGAACAGTTAATTAATCAGGTCGAGGTAGAAATTGGTGGTCAGCGCATTGATCGCCAATACGGAGATTGGATGCACATTTGGAATGAATTAACTCTTTCAACTGAACAAGAAAAAGCCCATAACAAGATGGTTGGCCAGACCACTCAGTTAACATACATTACCGATCCCAATTTTGCATCTGTTGATGGTCCATGTGACTCAAATGGTCCTCGCCAGGTATGTGCCCCCCGTAATGCTCTACCTGAATCGTTCTTATATGTCCCCCTTCAGTTCTGGTTCTGCCGCAATCCAGGTTTAGCTCTTCCCCTGATTGCTCTTCAGTACCACGAAGTTAAGATCAATATTGATATTTCCCCATTAGACGAGTGCTTGTGGGCGGTAAACAGTTTAACAGGTGGTTCGGGTTCAGCGTGCAAAGCTGCAACTGCGTACAAACAGTCTTTAGCGGCTGCTTCGCTCTACGTTGACTATGTCTTCTTAGACACTGAAGAGCGCAGACGCATGGCGTCCAACCCCCACGAATATCTCATTGAACAGCTTCAATTCACCGGCGATGAATCGGTTGGTTCGTCGTCCAATAAAATCAAGCTCAATTTCAATCATCCATGCAAGGAATTAATCTGGGTTGTCCAGCCCGACTCCAATGTTGATTATTGTTCGTCGCTCTCGTGTGGCTCACAATTGAATCTTCTGTTAGGTGCCCAGCCCTTCAATTACACCGATGCGGTTGATGCTCTTCCCAATGCTCACATGGCATTCGGTTCACAGTTATCGCTTACAGGTGGCGGATCTGTAGGTGGATGGTGGGACCCAATACATCAAGTCCAATTTGTTTCTTCCAATGTTGCTTTCATTGATGGTTCTGGATTATTCCAAGATTCACTTGCGGGTAATGTCCATGACACCCAGCATCTTGAGGGTAATCCTGCTTCATATGGCCTTCCTTCTGCACCAAATGATTCCGGTGTCTCTGATGCCGGCACATTCGTTCTCGCCGAAACTGCCCTCAACATGCATTGCTGGGGTGAGAATCCCGTTGTATGCGCCAAACTTCTCCTCAATGGTCAGGACCGTTTCTCGGAACGCGAGGGCTCGTACTTCGATCTTGTCCAGCCATACCAGCACCACACTCGCAACCCCTCCACCGGTATTAACGTGTATTCTTTCTCGCTAAGGCCTGAGGAACACCAGCCCAGCGGCACGTGCAATTTCTCCCGCATTGACAACGCGACACTCCAGCTTGTCCTCTCCAATGCTACCGTCCAGGGTACCAATACTGCGAAGGTTCGCGTCTATGCCACAAATTACAATGTTCTCCGTATCATGAGTGGCATGGGAGGGTTAGCGTACAGCAATTAAAAGCATATGTTCTTTTCATTTTATCATATTAAATAAAAAGAACATAAATACAAAACAACAATATATTTTATAAAATGGAAAAAATTTACATTAGACCAAAATATGATATAAATAATTGTGAAAAATATGCAAAAATAATATATAATGAAAAGGAATATATTTTTGATACAAATGATTTTTTGATGATTTTAAATTATGAGAAAAATTTCATTTTTCATAATGAAGATGATGATTATCCAACATTTAATCGTCATAATAATACAGTAAGTTTTTTAGAATTTATATATAAATTTACAATTGATAGTATTTTGTATACTTTTAAAAATGATAATAAATATGATTTACGCAAAAACAATGTAGAATTTTATCACAATTATCATCAGAATATTATTGAAAAATATCAACAGGCTGTTTACAATGAAGGACATTATAGTAATTTGGGAAAAGATGCATATATAATGAAAAATCCATATTGGAAAATTAATGAAAATGAAAATGAAATATATTTGATGTATTGTGAAACAGATACGTTAATAAAAATAGATGAACAAGCATTAAATAAAATTAGAATGTTTGAAAAAAATACAAATAATGGTAAAAAACTAACGTTTTATAAGTGTTCAAATGGATATATACAATCTCATCATTCTCTTGACCACAAAATTTATTATATCCACCAAATCATTACCAACTTTTATGGTAATGGACAAGGAACAAAAAATGAAAGTGTAGATCATATTGATCAAAACCCATTAAATAATTGTTTTAACAATCTTCGTATTGCAACACGTGTAGAACAAGAGAAAAATTCTAAAGGGATTAAAGAAGGAACAAAGCGTGAGAGAAAATCTAGTGCAAAACAATTACCAGAAGGAATAACACAAGATATGATGCGAAAATATGTGGTTTATTATGAAGAGACTTACAATAAAGAGAAAGACTTACATCGAGAATTTTTCAAGATAGAAAAACATCCCAAACTTGGTAAAATATGGATGTCCAGCAAATCAGGTAAGGTATCGCTCCAAGAAAAATTGGCACAAGCTAATAAAGTAATTGATGATTTAGAAGCTAATATCCAACCTGAAGAAAAAAAAACTCTTCCTCCATATATTTCAATAGCAGATACCAGAGGAAAACCACATCTAATATTTGATAAACGCGACGATAAAACAGGAATACGACTCAATGTTAAAATGGTTCTCCCACCAAATTATAATTTAGAAACTGAATTAGAGCGTCTAAATGATAAAATCCACGCAAAATACGAAACCGAAATATAATATAAAACCCATCCCGGATATATCGCTTTCGCTTTAATAAAATGAAAAAACATTTTAAAGATTTATTGATATATCTATTTATAAATATGGCCATATTTAATATTGTTGAACTCATTGAGAAAAATCCGATAACCAATCTATCAGCATCTTACAATAACAAATTAATTACAAAAATAAAGGAAAATTTTACCGAATTTGAACAACAATTATTTGTTTCATCGTTTTATTATTATTTAAATTATAATCAAAAAAATGATTTTATTATTGATTTAGATAATGTATGGACTTGGATAGGTTTTAAACAAAAAATTAAAGCAAAAATATTATTAGAAAAACATTTTATACTTGATAAAGACTACAAAATCTTGCTTTCCCACGCGGGAAAGCAAGATTATAAAAATCTCGCTTTACCTCAAGGTAAAGCGAAAAACAATGACCAAAATCACGGTGGACAAAATAAACAAATATATATGCTAACTGTAAAAACATTTAAATCATTTTGTTTAAAAGCCGGAACAAAAAAAGCCGATGAAATTCACGATTATTATCTTAAAATGGAAGAAATGTTGCATGAAATCAGTAATGAAGAAAGTGACGAATTAAAATTACAATTATAATTTAGAAGCCGAATTAGATCATCTAAATTATATAATTATAGTTGAGGACATTTTTTCTCGTTTAGTATAATTACTAGTAATTTTTAATATAATTTAAAAATATGAATTATATTAACGGTATTAAATCATAAAATGAATTTATAAACCTCCCGGGAACCCGACGAGATTGGCCCCTATTCCAAATCCGGCGCCGGTTCTAGCATTAACACCCATGGATGGAACATATGTGTCTAAAATACTAAATGTTGCCGCCGCGGTTAAAGCAATTAATGCGATTTCGTCTAATTTCAACGATTTCTGTGGGATAGCATATGCAGCTATAGCTACTAGTAGACCTTCTACTAAATATTTAACTGCACGTTTAAATAATTCAACCATATCAAAATTCATTATTATAATATTAATAAAGAAAATAATTTATTAAATTAATTAATTAATTAATAAAAGAATTAATAAAAGAATTAATAAAATAATTAATAAAAGAATTAATAAAATAATTAATAAAAGAATTAATAAAAGAATTTCATATTAAAAAGCTTAAAATCAATTTAATAATTAGAATATATTATGAATAGTTCGAATACTGAAAAATATGTCGATTTATTGGATGAGGATAAATCAATTGCTGGACAAAAATTTGTCTGTTTATCATTTGTTTCACCTGAAAAAATACTAAAACAAAAGGAAATGTTCTATTTTGAGAAATTTATAAAACAATTTGAATTTAATAAAACAATGGAAAAATTCGATCAATTCCTAAACTTTATTAGTTTTAAATATAATTTAAAACAGGATATTATTACCGAAGATTTCAAAGAATTTATAAAGGAAGAAAAGGAAAAGTTATTTTTTTCAACAGTAGAAGACGACTATAAAACATATATTGAAAAACACGATGATAAATTACAGGCAGAATTCAATGAAATATATAATTTTCAAACAAATACTCGCGGTATTAAGGTTCGTGGTTCATTCGCTACACAGGAAGAGGCAGAATTACGATGTAAAATGATTCGAGAATTTGATCCAAACCATGATGTTTATGTTGGACCAGTTGGCGTATGGGTCCCATTTCATCCCGAAGCATATAAAACCGGACGAGTCGAATATCTAGAGGAAGAATTAAATGGTATAATGCAAGAAAAAGTAAAAAATGAAACTACTGCTAAAGATTTATTTGATAAACGAGTAAGAGACACTAAAGAAAATGCTATTAAAGAAAACATTGAAAAGGCAAGAATATCTGGAAATAAATTAACTCAAGATATTAATGAAAAGGGTGAATTAGTTAGTGCAAACAGTATTTCAAATAGTATAGAAAAAAATATTTTAGACAATAGCACTGGTGGGACAATAAGTAGTGCCGATATTAGAAAAGAATTATTTGAAGGAGATAATGTTGTAATGGATAAAAATAGTGATCATGGATTAAGTGAATTATTAAAACGTGAAAAAGAACGAAATACTATTCACGAAGAGGACGAAGGAGAGGAGGAGGAACACGACAAAAACACATTAACCGATACACCGAATGACCATACTGATTAAACAATACTGATTAAACAATACTGATTAATAAATATTTAATTTAATTATAATAAAAATTAAATTAAACATATTAATAAATAAGAAATATAATGAAAGACAAAATTATAGAAAATAAAATCATAGATGTTTCTAATACCATAATAGATACTAACTATATTAAACCAAATAATAGATGTCAGTTCATATCATGTAATAAAAAAATACGAATATCTAATTTAGAATGTCGATGTGGAAAAATATTTTGTTCACATCATACATTTCCCGAAGATCATAAATGCGAGTATGATTATAAAGACCCATTAAAACGAGAAAAATCAATAGAAGAAATGAAATGTAAATCCAATAAAATTCAAAAAATCTAAAATAATAATCTGAATATTATTTATTATACATAAATATATATAATATATAATGGCAACTTTAAAACAAAAACATCGTAAACGAACAAAACGAACAAAACAAAAGAATAGAAATAAAACAGCGAAAGGACACCATAAACAACGTCCTACTAAATTGGATCGTTCATTGTCTCGTTCTAGATCTCGTTCCCATTTTATTACAAAAAAACATCGCAAAAATAGGGGATGTTTTTCTAAAACGTGTACAATTTGTATAGATCAAAATTTTAAAAATAAAGACTTAAAAAAATTTGCAAAAACGCCATTTAATAAGTTTAATTCATTTAAACTTGAATGTAATCATTGTTTTCATATACCATGCATTAAACAATGGATAAATTCAAAGAAAGAATGTCCTAATTGTAAACGACCTATAAACGCAAAGACTATTAAAGATATATTAGATGAAGAAGAGGAATATGCTGAACATGATCCATTTGATAATAGTAATCGCGGACAAGAGGATGAAGATGATTCTTATGCAAGAATGATGTTTCCAAATATGTTTGAAGAATCAAGTAATTCTCGTTCTAGGTCTCGATCTAGATCCAATTCTAGATCTCGTTCTCAATCAGACGATGAAGATACAGCATTTGATATTGACTTATTGCGTGAAACATGGGGTAGAAGATAATAAATTATTAATTCATTATTCATTATTCATTATTCATTGTTAATATTAATATTAATATTTATATATATTAATATTAATGATTACAAATTCAAATAATTCACGCTCACCATCATTCAAACAAAAATTAGAATCATTTAAAAAACGTAGATCAACACGTAAAATTCAACGATCTGCCAAAGAATTATTAAAAAGAGATACATGTGCAATATGTTTAACCAAAGTTGGTGCAACAGCAAAAGAATATTGTTATGGTGGTCATAAATTCCACGATAATTGTATTGAAGAATGGTTGAAAATGGGTAAAGATAAATGCCCACAATGTAGCCGACCAATAACAGAAGATGGACGAAAAAAAGAAGTATTAGATAATCTAACTTCGCAATATTTATCGAAGTATAGCACCGATGCACAAAATAAATTATATAATGATTTTAAAAAGGTAATTTTTGTAAAATTGGAAAATGTTGGAAATATGTTTGTAGATGGTGCAGACATTTTATCCAATGAAGAATTAAAAAGTAGAATACAAGAATGGATTAAAAATGATGTCGATCCTACACAATTGATTAGCAAAGATAGAGAATTAGTTGATGGAATTAATAGCTGGATTGATTTAATAGAAGAGGAATCCAAATCGAAATCCAAATCTCTCGACAAAAGCATAACTAAATTAATGTTAAGAAAATTATTATCAGATAAAGAAATAGGTGATTGTGGGATATCTGCAAAAACAATTAAAATGGTGGCATATTTAAGCGAGGCAAAATATATGTCTGATATTTCTCGTCTCTCGTTAAAAGAGATAGAAGATGCTGATCACTTCTTAAAAAATTTAGAACGAATATCACGCGATCCATTAAAACATGAAAATAAAACGGAATTATTCGAATATTTAGGTGAATATTATGATGATGATGGAATATTTGATTTTATATTATAGAATTTCAAATACTTTCAAATCCTAAATATCATTATGTGATTATTTTGCCAATACATAATGATATCCGCCATTATCTCCCATCCCTCCATACATAACATTATTTTTAATATTTCTACTCATCTTTGAAGCAGAAATATTTTCATGTAATGCCGACTTCGCAATAGTAGACCACATATTTAATATTGATCCCGTTATACAATCCACCTTTTGAACTTGTTTACCACTAACATCAGTAGTTTTTCTAATCGTTGGATTATCGGTTTTCAATGCTACGCCATAATAACCTTCTAATGTACAATCTGCGCCTTGAATATGAAGTGTACCTCTCAAAACATATGGACAACTATTCAAATACTTTTTCAGCAATTTTTCATCGCCCGAATCATTGTTTAAGTCCAGTGTATTTTTATATCTTACAAATTCTTCATATAATGTATTTGTTGCAATTCGATTATTTGGAGAGAATCGGCACGTCTCAAAAATAAATGTCTCAATCGGATCATTTACTTGGGTTCTTTTATATTCGATCGATTTCAACATTACTCCTTTGAAACCATGTACGCATTGTTTCTTCGCTTGATTATTTAAACGTGTGGCTAAGAAACGCGTTCTCAAATATCTATTTAATCTCTCATTTGTTTCTCTCTTGGGTTTAATCTGATTCCAAATGCGGAATTGGGCAATAATATCACATGAATCGACTTCTACATCGGCGCGAACTAGACAACATTCATTAATAAATTTATCGAAAAGAAGCGTTAATTCATCCTTTTCTTCATGTGTATCGTCATATGTCTTGTCATTAATATTATCAATTTCATAATCTTTAGTTACAGTATTGAGAGATTCCTGCATTTTAGCAAATTTTTCATCGTATTCTTGAATATTAAGTTTTAAATCATGATTTTCTGTATTTAATCTCTCAATTTCTATTTTTATATTTTGATTTTCTTCAATTAATTTATTAAAATTTTCAATACTATAGGTTTTTTCTGATATAATATCTTTTATATATTTTGTTAGCCTGTTAATAGTGAAATTTGTTGCGTCGTATGCTATAATTTCTGTTTTGTTTTTTTCATTTACTTCAATAGTGCGCAGATGGCCTTTGATCTTACTGCTTGCCTTGATTAAATTTTCGATTTCTTGTCTATTGCCGACTTTAAATACATCACGAAGGATAAAGTTATTGTATGTTTTATGATGATCCTGGACCCTGTGCGGAAGATTATTACTATGTCCGAATTTTATTAATGTCTCTCCCTTTTCATTTGTGTTATCAATAGTTCCAAAATAAACGCATTCTGTATTTACAGAAAATTGAGAGACAAGTGTTTTTTCTATTGTTTTAAATTTATCTTGATTCGCATTTTTAATAGTGTTTTTTTGTTCGGAGAGTTCGGTATCTTTAATTAATAATTTATTTTTCATTTCAGTAGCTTCTTCTTCCAATACTTCTTGAATCAATTCTTCTAATTTAATATAGTATTCATGAATTTCATCTGCTTTTTTAGTTTGTGCCTTTAAACATAATGATTTAAAAGTTTTGATATTTAAATAATATTTTTGAATGTTTTGTCCTCCTTTTCCAGTGCCTTTCTTTTGCTTAACCCCAAGGTTAAGCAAAAGGTTATAATCTTTATTTATGATAAAATTTTTTTCTAATAATAATATTATCTTTTGTTTAGTTGAAAATCCTAACCATTGCCAAATATTATCTAAATCTACAACATAATCATCTGTTTTGTGATAATTTAAATAACTATAAAAACTTGCAATAAATAATTGTTGCTCTGTTTCGCTAAAATTTTCTTTTACTTTATTAAGTAAATTATTGTTATATGTTTCAGATAATTTTGTAATAGGATTATTAGTAATAAGCTCAACTATATTGAGTGAAGTCATTTTATATATTAATTAATGTAATGTCTTTAAGTTATTTGTGCTTATATATTTAGAAAACGATTTTATGAAAGCGGTTTAAAATATTGCATAGAAGCGGCAAAGCAATTTATACTAAATCTTTGTTTTCATATTTAACAAGAATATTTATGAAAACAAAACAATATTAAAAGGGGGTATGGGGGTATATCCCCCACCACTTACCATTTACTCTTCTTTACATTGATCTTTGGTGCTCGTTTATTTCCCGATGTAGATGGATCATATTGATCTTCGTCGTCGCTCTGTATATCTTTCGATAATTCCCAGAACTCTTTTGACCCCAACTTGAAGTCCTTATGAGATTCCGCCTTATACCAGAATATTTGATCCTGTAATTTATTGGATTTCGCATTATTGTTAATTACCAAGCACTCATAATTCTCTGTACATTGATCCATGACCTGGCAAAAGCTCTCGAATGTGGGAAACATTCCCGCATAATTATCATATATACGCCGCCGATTCGAAATATAAGGCTCTCGTAAAATAAAAACATAATCAATATTTGTTCGCAAGTTAGGTGGGATACCTAACGGATATTGCATTGTGATGACCAACATGATCTTCCAATGTCTGCCGTTCATGAAGAGGAGTCTCATCATCTTATCTTTAGTCCATCCAGCATCATAAAGACAATCATCTAAAATAACGAATGCTCTGGGGTCGATTGTGGATTTTCTATACATTTCCCTTTCTTTCTGAATCTGTTTGAGAACCGTTCGTTGGCGTTTCAATATATTTTCTATAATAGCACTATTATATTCATCATGAATAAACAATTTAGGTACATGGGAGCTATAAAATCCATTTCCAGCTTCAGTCCCACTAATCACTGTTCCAATCGGAATATCTTGATGGTAATATAATAGATCTCTAACCAAGAAAGATTTACCTGTATCACGGCGACCAATTAAAACGATTACTGGTCCATCTGTCGCTTCAGGTTTAAATGTAATTTTTTTCATATCGAATTTCTTCAATTCTAATGTCATTTATATTATAAAATATTTAGAAAAAATATAAATACAAGAATACGCAAATCATAAAATCTAAAACATAAACAATAAACAATTCTTTTGAGTTTAATTTAAAAGATATTATTTATTCTAATATAAAAATGGAATTCTTTTACAAAAAAAATAATTCAACATTTAACAATTGTGAGATACCGAATGTTGAAAATGTCCAAAATTACATACCAATTTATAATCGATTTTTTAATTTAAATAATAAGAATTATAACTCCATAAATTTAAATAACAGATATACTTTAAAAACTATTACAGAAAAATCGACAGAAAATAAATTTAATGCCGAAATAAATGATATATGCGATAATGTACTTTCGAAATCAATATTCATTAAATTTAGCCCATTACTTGATCCTATTAAATATATTAGTAGTAAATATACTGTTGGTGATAATTTCTATAATTTACCTAAATTAGAAAATAATGATTGTCATCAAAAATTACTAGATACCAATAATTCAGCATATGTTGATGGATTCTTTTCATTTTTAATTAGTGTTCTTCTACATAATTATAATTTTATGAATGGTATCGATTTCTATGGATCTTTTTTAGCAAATAAAAATAATTTTATCATCAACATTGAAGACGATATAGATGGTTTAAATGATTGTCCTGAATTTCATAGTAATAGTAATAAAATATATACTATAGATAATGGTAATTATGAGAAATTATTTAACAATTCTACAAAAAAAAATAAAAATAGTATAAAATTTGACGATACCGAAGAATTGCCGGATGACAGCCTAAATTTATCTAATATTAACGATTTGAATTGTCTCAATGAAATATTTGATCTTTCTCGCTCGACAGAACCAATACCTTTATTAACTGAACCATCGGATATTAATGAAACCGAAATAATTTATGAAACAGCGCATCATTCATCGACCGAATCTCTAAATGATTGTGTAGAAGATGATGGTGTAGAAGATGATGGTGTAGAAGATGATGGTGTAAATGACGGATTATCTAGTCCTCCTCTTTCATCTGAAGGAACAACAACATCCAGCAAAGAAAATAATAAAAAAAAGAAAAATATAACAAATGACAGCGGTTCATCGTGTTCCTCAAGAAGCAGTAAAACAAGTGACGACGATCCTAACGCAGATTCAGGCTCAGAATCGGAATCAGAATCAAGTTCTAATGAATCATATAGTAGTGAATGCGATATTTTTGTTAATATTAATAAATTCCCAGTTCAATTAATAGTATTAGAGAATTGCCATAATACATTAGATGATTATATCGTAAATAATAAAATTCGCGACAATGAATGGGATAGTATTGTTCTTCAAATACTTTTCTCTCTAATTACATACCAAAAAGTTTTCCATTTTACTCATAATGATTTACATACCAATAATATTATGTATAATAATACCGATAAGAAATTCATTTTCTATAAATTCAACAATCGACATTATAAGGTTCCAACCTTTGGGAAAATTTACAAACTTATCGATTTTGGTAGAGCTATTTACAATTTTAATGGGAAATTAATTTGCAGTGATAGTTATCATAAAGATGGCGATGCTAATTCCCAATATAATTTTGAACCATATTTTAATTCTAATAAAGCGACATTAGAACCGAATTATAGTTTTGATTTATGCAGACTAGGATGCAGTTTATTCGATTTTTTGATTGATGAATTGGAAGATTTAAAGAAAGTGAAATCACCTATTAAGAAAATCATATTAAAATGGATTATTGATGACAATAATAAAAATATTCTTTATAAAAATAACGGAGATGAGAGATATCCTGATTTTAAATTATATAAAATGATCGCCAGAACAGTACATAATCATGTTCCATCAAAAGTGTTAGAAAATCCTCATTTTGAAAAATATTTAATTGCCAAAAAGAGAATCAATAATATCGGACACATCATAAATATAGATGAAATCCCGGAAATGGTTTAAGTAATATTAGGTAAAAAACTCATTGCTCCATTATAAAAATGTGGTGATTTATAATTTACACTAAATTCTAAATCCTGTAGTACTCCCAAACATTGACGACTGATATAATTACTAGAATTTAACCATCCTGTCATAATTTCATATTGAAATGATGGTAATAATCCATTCGGACCATATCTAATTTGATAAACTAATATATTCGATTCAACCCGATAACCTTCTTCTATATGTGCTCCAGCTGTTCCGCCTCCACCTGAATCTTCAATAGCAAAATAATCCCTTTTCTTAATAAATCCATTATTGTATAATAATTTATTATATTGATATACTCCATTCGGTCCACTGTAAAAATAATCTTGAAATTTATAATTATTCCATATAGTACTTGATCCAAATCCAAAAATATGCAATATTTCATGAATTAAAACTACAACATTCATACTATAAGTTATATTATTTAACTCACACATTATTCCTGAATTATCTGGATTCAATTCTATTACTCTATTAGTCCAATAAGCACGCCCTAATGTATTCGTTCCGTGTAATGAATAATCTAATGTGATATTAATTGAATACATGGTTGAACCATTTCTTCTCAAAATCAATGAATCTAATATTGTTTTTGTCTGGGCAACATCGGCATTTAAAACAGAATCATTAGTTATAGTATAAAATGTTTTACTATTCTCTATTATATTATTTATTACATCTACAAAAATTACCTCTGCGCCTGAATTCGGAAATAAATTTTTCAATGTTGTATAATTTCCAGCACTAATATAATTTGAATTATAATAAACTGTTGCATTTTCTGGAATTCCTTGAAAAATATACGAACCATCCAATGTTGTTGGTAAACTTCCACTAAATGTAATATTTACCAACCCACTATTTTTAAAACATTCGTCGCCTATAGATACAATGGTTCCTTCAAAAATTACGGTATTTAATATTGTACATAATTCAAATGCACTATCACCTAATGTTTGTAGCAATGATGAATTATGTATTTGTGCTTCAAATAATTTTGAGCAACCATAAAATGCACGATTCGAAATATTGGTTATTAAATTGCTTATGTCGAATAATTTACATTCATCTAAATTTGCACAATTTTCAAACGCAGATGATCCTATAGTAGAAAGCGATACATCTACTAAATTTATATAATTCACATAAGTTAATCCGGAACAATTTTTGAAAGTATTTGAATCAATTTCTATACAATTATTACTAATATATGCTTTTTTTAGTAATGATTTATTATTTCCTGCTATATCTCCGGTTATTTCATTAATATGTGTTTCAGTTAAAGTTGTGTCTAGAATAAGGACCTTTTTCTCTCCAGAAGTTAATTCAAATTCATAAAAATTCTTGTATGTTTTTGAAATGACGGGTGGCTGAGTGCCTCCAGTAGTTGTTGTATAAAGAAGCATATTTTGTGAGTCATTAATTAAATTTGTTTTAGATATATTTGATTTCGTATAAATATTTACATATGACATGAACTATTATATAATATTATACGATAATATATTTAATTTTAGGTAGATTCGCTTATTGTACCTAATAATATTGGTTGTGTTGAAATACTATTAAATGAATTTTGTTCAGAATAATCCACCGATTTTGAAGTTATCCAAAAATAATTTTTTTGCTCATTTCCTGATAATATATTATTTTGTAATTGATAATTTGCCGATAAATCATCAGCTAATAAAAATAAACCATTTGTATTCGGATTTAAATGTACTCCATTATCACATATATCAAACATTACCGATATTAAGTTTTCATTTATATATTGATTTCCTGACGCACATTCTATGTAAACTTCGTTGTTTACAACAAATACAGCAACATTTTCTGCATTAGTATCTAAATTTGTATTTGTATTAATTATATTATTTGGTGCGACATAATTAAAAGCCGTTTCTGCTATATCATATAATTTTAATGCAGATAAAGATCCAGCAGGTAAATTATTTGAATTATCTGGGTCGACACCATTATATGACCCAATATTGGTAGATATACTAAAATTATTCACATTATAATTACATAATGAAGTATAAGTAAAAATATTTTCTGTACCCATATATCCATTATTAAAACTATATGCGCTTATAGTTCCGAAATCACCAAATACATATATACTCACATCACCATAATAGAAATTATAACTTGAACCATTTACTGGCTGTGTTCCATGTAAAGTTGACCCGGTATATGTTATTAAATTACTTACATCAGTATTTAAAATGGCTAGCGGATGTGTTTGCGGAACATTTCGAATGATATATGACCCATCATATAATCCATAACTCAAATCCGCTACATATGTAGTCCCATTATTAAATATATATTCGTTACCAACAATATTTGCACTAGAATCTTGTAATAAACAGGTTATATTATTATATTGAGATGTTTGACTAGAGAAATTCAAGAAAGTTGATAATATCCAATTTCCACACGAATCGAATGGAATTCCTAAATATCTTGGAGTTATTTGTAGAGCATTTGGTTGTTTAATATTGTCTTGAACTACTACCCAATTTTTACCATTATGATTTTGAATATATCCAACACACACAACTGTATGTCCTAAATTATTTTCATTATCTTCATTATTCCATTCTTCTGCGATATAATCGGGATCTGCATGATATATTGGATTTGTTGGATCTGGATTATATGTCCACCCATTAAAATCATATAATTTAATAGATTCGGAATTTATATTAATTGATTGACCAAGTTCAATAATATTCCAATGTATAAATGATAAAATTACTGGACGTAATGCATCTATTTCGGTTTTAATATCATTATATGCAATATTTATATCTGATGAACTATAATCCGATGGTGTTAGTTGTCCCGAGTTACTAAATGAAATATCATTATTGAATCCTTTATAATAATATTCATAACTAATACCTGGAGAAATTATATTCATAAATGCGGGAAATTTCGAAAAATCACCTATCCGAGTACCAGAATATGCACCACTCGATATATCATAACCATGAGCATTGGTGTTCATCATATAGCCTATATCTATTTTCATTGGATCAGTAACTCCAGTAGCTACAAATGGTCTACCTACATAATTATAC
>Ga0115547_1001238_pt1 | contig 15395 bp, 15 predicted proteins | sample COGITO_mtgs_1004_3_FD_87185 | JGI IMG/M metagenome (GOLD analysis project Ga0115547, IMG submission 87185) | Pelagic marine microbial communities from North Sea - COGITO_mtgs_100420 | ecosystem: Environmental > Aquatic > Marine > Epipelagic | place: Germany:Helgoland, sampling site Kabeltonne...
ACAAACGCTTTAATATCCGGATGATCACAGCGCAGCGTTGCCATCATCGCACCACGGCGCGACCCGGCCGACATGATCGTGCGGCACATCGCATCCCACACATCCATAAACGACAGCGGGCCAGATGCATCTGCACCAACGCCTTTGACGCGGGCACCCTTGGGCCGCAGCGTCGAGAAATCATAACCAATGCCGCCACCTTGCTGCATGGTCAGCGCGGCTTCTTTCAATTGCTCAAAAATACCCGCCATATCGTCCGGTACGTCGCCCATGACGAAGCAGTTGAATAACGTCACTTTTCGCTCAGCACCTGCACCTGACAAGATGCGGCCAGCAGGCAAAAACTTGAAATCATCCATGGCATCAAAGAAGCGCTGTTCCCAGACCTCAGGTTCGTCTTCGTTGACAGCAAGCGCCTTGGCCACACGTCGCCACGTATCCGCAACCGCCTTATCAATAGGGCGTCCGTCAGCGTCTTTAAGACGGTATTTCATATCCCAGATTTGCTGGGAAATTGGGGCAACGTCGATCATGGCGTTTTCTTTCGGCAGGTCAGGCGGATTAAAAGGTGGTGGAGACCGTCTCCATCAGAGCGCAAACAGTAGGCCCGACCGGCATTTCTCACAAGCGAATGTTCTTGAAATGTTTTCACTTATTTTACCAGATTTATCCTCAAGCGCAATCGAGAATAAACAATTATTATCAATGTATTATGAAGTTTTCCCCAGCTTTCAATATGTGATCAGACAAAGTTTTCCACGTTGTCCACAATCACAACGTGAAAGATGAGCTTGGTAGCTGACCCAAGAACTCTTTCAGAGTCTATTTATCAAGTAGTCGCGTTGAGGCCTCTTCGACCACACGTTCGAGATGGACCATGAATTCCTTGCGCGGCATTGCACACGCCATGACGGGATCGAGCACTTGGAGTGTGATCGTGCCCGAGTTGACCAAAAATTTACGGCGGCCCCAATATTTCCCAGAGTTCAACGCAATCGGAACCACAGCCACGCCATCGGGCAGTTGCTGATAAACGGCTGCGACACCGGGGTGATATCGTAATTGCTCTCCAGGCGCTGTCCGCGTTCCTTCGGGAAAGATGATTACCTGACGACCTTTCGCGAGCCGATCCACGCACGCCGTGACCATATGGCGCAAAGCCTTCGCGCCAGCATGTCGGTCTACCGAAACATGCTCGACCCTTCGATTGTACCAACCCCAAAAAGGGATCTTCATCAGTTCCTGCTTCAAGATGTACTGCGGATCTTCCAAGATCACATACATAATGAACGTATCCCAAATGGATTGGTGCTTTGATGCAATCAGGATGGGGCCGTTGGGGATTTTCTCTAGGCCGACGAATCGGACATCGATGCCCGCAACCACACGCATCAACCACACAGCACCTTTCGACCAATAGCGGAACATACGTTGCAGCGCTTTGCGCGGAAAAGGCAGTAATATCCATCCAATTAACAGAACAAAAATGAACCAGCTAAAGAATAAAATATTGTACGCGAGCGAACGAATATAAATCATGTGCCGTCTTTACCTTACATTGCCGGTGAGCCGCCAAGATCAAGAACCTTCACGTGATGACGCAACGACGCAACGATGTACTTGTTATACTCTGTTACCGTTAGCGCCATGGTGCCGGGCCATGCCCACCATTTGTCTTGCTTCACGTGCACAGGAAATACGGGGTACGGCTCGATCTCGATGTCAGGCATCGCATCCTGGAATTCCAGCAAGCTTCGCGGCATGTGATAAGCGGCGGTGACGAGACGCAGTGACGTATACTCGCGCATACGCATCCAGTTCTTCGTTTCGAGTGCGTTCTCTATCGTATCGACCGCGTTACCAATACTTATTCTGTTCTCAATATCCTCAGGGCGTTGTTTTAAAATCGCCAGTAGCTGACGCACATCTACACCACCATAAACACCAGAGATGAATAAGTGTTCTGCGCGTTCACCCAATAAAAGATCAAGGCCCGCCCTGAGGCGACCACTGCCGCCCGTTAATACAACAATGGCGTCAGTTTGCTTATGTGCAGCCGTCACCCGGTCTGGAATTTTCGCAGCAAAAGTAAAAAGCCCAGCGCCCCACGCGAACAGCAAGATCAGGGAAAAGCTCACAATACTTTTGAGCCAAGGAGTTCGACAAGCGTGTCCGCGGTAACGCATCTAAAGCATCCGTGCCAATGATCTGAGCACTGTTGAGCGTGCTGTCGTCATCGCAAGACCTGCGACGCATAAAGGAATGATCGCAAAAATCGCCCATTCAATGGGTCCAAACGAAAGATCCGGCAGGGCCGCTTCTTCCAAGCTTTCGGCCAAACTCCCAACCAAATAAAGCGCTGGCAATCCAAGTGCCATACCGATGAGTCCGCCCTTTAGGCCCAGCATCATCGCGCGCGCCGCAAACTGGCCCGCGATATAACTATCCTGCGCCCCAATCAGGTGAAGAACCTCAATAGCTTCCTTGTGAATAGACAAGCCCGTACGCGTCGTGAAGATCACCGTGCCCATCGTCGCCAAGGCAATAAATACGAGGATTGCCATGGCAATGAATTCAACTGTCCGAATAAGATTGACTAGGCGTTGCAGCCAAATTCGGTGGTCATCGACCGTGGCGTCAGGTACCCGCGCCTGCAGCGTTCTGGTGAAGTCTTTCAGATCAAACTGCGCTTCATCTGCCAAACCGACATCAATTAGTTTGGGGAGCGGCAAGTCATTCACGTTAGCCGACGAGCCCAACCAAGGCTCAAGCAACGTCATCATGTGCTCTTCTTCTATGATCACATAGCGTTCTATGCCTGATGCGGCAGCGATGACGTTGAGCACTTCCTGGAGGTTATTTTGATCCCTCGCCGGATCTTCAGTCGCGGCGATTTGTACCGTCAACGTGCCGCCGACGCCCTGATCCCAGCGCGCGGCTGTCGCGTTAAGAACCAAAATGCCACCAATCGCCAGAACAGCCAGAAAAACCATAAAGGCAATAAGCCAGGGCAAGAAGCGGCTGTGCGCATCATTATCAAGGGGAAGATCGGATCTTTTGATACCTAGCATGCCTGAATCCTAGAGAAAATTTTCAATGCCGGGCGGATCGGCATCGTCTAAATCATCATCAATACGAGTCCGCCTCGGCGGCACAACAGCCTGAACCGATTCGCGCGATTCGCGCCATTCACGTGCCGGGGACTTATTTCCACTCCCTGCAATCATAGATAATGACCCTTCGTCGAGACGCATCACAGGATGTCCAAGACGGTCAACAAGGGCCATATTGTGGGTTGCGACAACAATCGTCGTACCCAACCTATTCAATTCTTCGAACAGGTGCATCAGACGTAATGCCATCGTGTCATCAACATTTCCGGTCGGCTCGTCGGCAAGTAAAAGCTTTGGACGCGCGATCACAGCACGTGCAATCGAAACGCGTTGCTGTTGCCCGCCCGATAATGTTGGTGGACGTGACTTCATGTGATCTTTAAGGCCAACCCATTCTAATAGCTCGGTAACATGTCGCGTTACATCCGCTTCCTTGATCCCTGCGACACGAAGCGGCAGGGCCACGTTATCAAACGTGCTCAGATGCCCGAGAAGCCTAAACTCTTGAAAAACAACACCAATTTTACATCTTAATGCGGGGAACTTTGGCCGCGGTGTTGTTGCGATATCGCTGCCAAATAATGAAATCAATCCGCGCGATGGTTTTAAGGCTAGGTACATCAGCTTCAACAGCGATGATTTACCGGCACCACTTTCACCCACGAGGAAATGAAACGATCCCGGCGCCAGAGAAAATGTCACGTCTTGCAGCACTTCTGGACCCAGTCCGTAGCGCAAACCAACATTCTCAAATCGAGCAATTGATCCTTTTGACAACCCTGACACCTTAGGTCCTTACAAGGGGGGACGTTCGAAAGCCGACGCCATACATGTGCGACAATGCCATGTTGAGGGCGTCCCCGTCCAGCATTGGCGTCACAATTGATATGCATAATCATTTGATTTGCTGCACGCACCTGCTTGCACGCTGAAATGCGAGCGCTTATAAACGTTAAAGTCTTAAACTGGCTGGTCTTACATGTATATATCCTGCCCAAACTGCGCGACGAGATATAACGTCACTCCAGCCCAAATCGGGCAGCAGGGTAAGTCTGTCAAATGTTCGAATTGTGCGAACACATGGCATCAGATGCCTGTTGCAGACCCACCACCGCCACCAATGGTACCGCAGGGCGCGGCTCAACAATACGCACCGCCACCTCCGCAGGCACAACCTGGCGCGTATCCTTACCCGCCGCCGGGCTATCCACCCTATCCACCGCCAGGCTACCCAGCACCTCCAGGATATCCACCTCCACCAGGTGCACCAGTGCCAGAGCAAGCCGCACCTGTTGCAGCGCCTGAGCCAGCACCTGCGCCTGAGCCAACGCCCGAGCCTGTCATCGAAGACGAGATCAAACTTCCAGAACTGGATGACGCCATTGATGAAGATCCAATGGCTGACTTCGACGTTTCGAATGACGAAGATGACGATCTGTCATCTGATGACATTGATGCGATGTTCGGTGACGAAGATGAGCCTGAGCCTCTTTCATCAATGGTCGCAGGCACGCCTGAAGATGATGACGACGATAACGACGACGGCAATAATGATAATGCTGATTTCGACGACCTCGACGAGCCAGAACCTATCCCACAAGTCTTCACAGCCGACGACGATGATGACGAATTTGATGATGACGACGAAGATGAAGACGAGGCTCGCGGCCCACTGATCAAGATCATCATTGCCGTTATACTTGTCGTCCTCATAGGTATGGCGGGCGCTATCGTGTTCTTGCGCGACGTGATTACGGATATCGTGCCTGCAGCTGAAGGCATATATAGTGTCATCGGCCTTGAAGATGATTCGCTTGGTGCTGGCCTCTCGATCAGGAACGCCAAAAGTGCACGCGAATCCATTGGTGGCAAAGATGTCCTCGTTGTCCGCGGCGAGATTGCCAACGTCTCAGATCGCGAACGGACCATACCTTTGCTTGAGCTGCGATTATTAGACCTAGAAGCGAAACTGGTACAATCAGCACAAGCAACGCCGCTCAAACAGAGTTTGGTGGCGGGCGATAAAATCGGCTTTAAGATCCAACTCGAAGAGCCGAGCGCCTTGGCTCAAGGGCTTGAGATCACGTTTGTGGAACGCGCTGACAAACCTGCTCAATAAGCGCCGGTCATCTTCTTATATTTAAATTGATTCCTTATCGATTATTTCGCGTGTCCACATGCTTCTGGATTCTGGCCTACGCCGGAATGACGGAGCATTTTCAGAAAACGTCGAGCAAGCGATTGAGATAATCAAGCTCGAGCTGGGGGCGGTTGCGTTCACCTGAGCGCTTACGCAACTCGTCAATGATTTCACGGGCACGCAACAATTCCATCCGACTGGGGATTTCAACACCCCCATCTTCGGCGGTCTTTCCCTGGCCTTCATCTTGACCATTCTGACGCCCGAACGGGTCGACGTTGCCCGGCCCCCCTGGGCTTGGGCGTTGACCATTCGCAAGCCCCATCTGAGGTCCAAACTGTTTGGCCATGGCTTCGGCCATCTTGCCTGTCGCGTCTCTGAGATCTTGTAGAGCCTGCGTCTGATTCCGGGCCGCATCACTGAGTTCACCTTTACCCAGGTTTTTTCCAGACTGCTCCATCTGTTGCTCTGCGCTGCCAAGATTGTCTGGTATTTGACCAAACATCTCATCCATTTGCATCATCAGCTCGCCAAGACGTTTACGCAAAGCCGCTTGTTCAGCCGGACTTGGCGTACCGTTCTGACCTTGTTGACCTGACTGATTCCCGGGCTGCTGGCCTTGCTGGCTCGGCTCACCTTGCTGACCGCTTTGCTGTTGTTGGCGTCTCAATTGAGCGCGACCGTTTTGCAGACTCTCTTTAAACGTACGGTCCAAAAGCTCTTGTTGATCCTGCGTCAACGAGCGCATGCCATCCATCATCTTCTTTGCCTGCGCCATTGCCGGGTTCAATTGCTTTTGGTTTAAATTTTGGCGAAGCTGTTCAAGCATCTGCTGCATCTCGGCCAGTTTTTGTTCAGCCGTTTGGCGGTTTCCCGTCTCGGCCAACTCTTTAATCTGGTCGAGCATCTGCTGGATATCCTGTGTCTCCATTTGTTCGCTACCATCCATTGGCGGCAACTTGTCCATGCCCATTTCCTGAAGTCGCTCAACCAAGGCCTGCATATAGCGATCCATCGCGTCCTGCAGCTCCGCCATCACGCGGTCTAGTTCTTCACCCGTCTTACCGTCTCGTAAAGCTTGCATCGCATCATCTTGCATCCGCATGAGGTCCGCTTCGGCGAGGGCAAATTCGCCATCCTCAATGCGCAATGCGGTTTCCCAAAGCAGGCGTTGCGTGCTTGAAACGTAATCATCAACGGCATAGTTCAGACGACTGTAGGCAATTCGAATAGAAAGGAATGCCACAGCGTCATCAAAGAAATGCGCCGGATAAAAAGACAATTGCTCAATGTCTTCTGCGACTTTCTTAATCACCTCAGCTATTGGATCGTTGAGCGCTTTCCGAGCCTCGACCAATTTCCGCGCGACAGGATGATTAAAAATGCGTTCCGGCAAAACCACTTCGATGGTATCCGTTTCAGTTTTCTGCCCCGCCGTATCCTCAGCGATCAAGCGGACCCGTACCGGTAATCCAGCCCAAGGGTGTGCAGAGAAATCACGCGCCGTCGTCGCCTGAATATCGCGTCGTTTGCGCGGCAATGGGACTTCGACCAGAATTTCAGCCGCACCTCCCGGCACCGCTTTCCCGTTTGGGCGGCGTATCAACAATTCAAGTTTTTTGATGCCGTAATCATCAGACGCAATATAGGCGACATCCAATTGAGTTTCCCGGCGCTTAGATGGCGCACGTTCGAACTCGATATTGGGCGGGCTATCAGTGGCCACCACAAGCGGCCACGTTGCAAATTCATTTCCACCAACATCAATCGTCAGATGATCTGCACCGATCGACTTTTCATCCACAACCGTTTCAAGTTTATACGTCGAACTTGCCGCATCACCCAATCGTGGTAGCGCTTGTGTCGTACTGCCTAATTGAAGCGTCGGCTGAGCCTCTGCATTCGTCGCATGTATAAGGAGGGCCGAGCCAACCGGGACAATCAGTTGCGGACGGGCTTGCGATGGCGTGCTTTCGCCATCCGCTGACGCTTGCGTACGTGCAACACCGTTATACACACTGGGGGCCAGACCGGTATATGCAGGCGGTGTGATCCACATATCCAAGCGGATATCCGCAGCCGCACTTACAATTCCAATTGGATCCAGCGCATGTAATATACGAGGCCAGGCATCATTGCCGCCCATCAACACACCGACGAATAACACCAGAACTGGCATAAACCTGAGGCCCCAGGGATCGATGGCCGCAACACCCGGCTTTGGCGTTGGATGTGTCAGATGCTCTGTCTCAGCGATCGCACGGGTCATGTGCGCATGCCACAAGGTTTGCGCGCGCACACTGAGTTTACTTTGAGCCGGGGTATCAAATAGTGCCGTTAGCGGTCGATGCTTTAGGCCAGATGCTGTCTCAACGCGGCGTGCGGCTTCAGCCCCTTCAACGGGACGAAATGCATCGCTAAGACCCGTGACGGCATAACCAAACAGGACGGCAAGAAATGCCAGTATCGATGCATGCAGCACATCCGGTAGAACCGGCAGAATATCCGTAAGGGCAATGCCAATAAAAAGAACGGATACCGCCAAAGGGGCCCAAAGAACACGCCAAGTTCGCTCCCACCGAATAGCCAACGCAGCCATCCGCAAAACAAATGTGATGCGGTGCGTATTCTGTGGACGCTCAGCGGGTTCGTTCATCCAGCCACTTCTTTCAGCGAAGGACGCTCTAACCAGTCGGGGATATGCTCGCGCTTGATCATTTCTTCAATGCCCAAACGGTCTGCAACAACAGCATACGCATCACCGTTGACCAATATTTCTGGAACAAGATCGCGGCCATTGTACATAGATGACATGACGGCACCGTAAGCACCTGCTGAACGGAAAGCGACCAAATCGCCTGCCTTGATCTTTGGCATCATGCGTTGGCGTGCAAACGTATCACCGGTTTCGCAAACAGGCCCTACGATATCAATAGGTTCCAGCGCATCGCTTGTCGGTTCGCTGACAGGCACAATTGTGTGGTGTGCCTCGTACATAGCCGGGCGAATAAGATCATTCATCGCAGCATCTAAAATAAGGAAATTGCGATCCAGGCCTTCTTTGACATAAACGACGCGGCTTACCAATAAACCGGCGTTCCCCGCAATCATGCGACCGGGCTCAAACGCCAAACGGCAATCGAGGCCACCCATAACCTCTTTCACCATCACACCATATTCAGCAGGTCTTGGTGGGGTCTCAGCATCATAAGGAATGCCCAGTCCGCCGCCTAAATCAACAACCCGAATGTCGATGCCTGATGCGCGTAGACGTTCCACCAAACCACGGACTTTTGTGTAAGCGTCCCGATACGGCGTTAAGTCTGTGAGCTGTGAGCCAATATGCACCGCAACGCCAACAACATCTAAACCCGGCATCGCGTGCGCATCGGCGAAGACAGCTTCGGCCTGTTCCCAGGCGATCCCAAATTTGTTTTCACTTTTACCCGTTGTGATTTTCGCATGCGTCTTCGCATCCACATCAGGATTAACCCGGATCGCAATCGGCGCTGTCACACCCATATCGACGGCAACAGCGGATAATGTCTTTAACTCAGGAATGGATTCAACATTGATCTGGTGAATACCCGCCGCCAAGGCTTCGCGCAGCTCGTCAGCAGATTTCCCTACACCTGAAAAAACTGTTCGAGACGCTGGAATACCCGCAGCCATTACGCGCTTTAACTCACCAATAGAGACAATATCCATGCCCGCACCTTGCGCGGCCAACGTTGCCAACACGCCAAGATTGCTGTTGGCCTTAATGGCAAAATACACCTCGGCATTGAGGCCGCTTAATGCATCCGCAAATACGGTGTAATGGCGCACCAAAGTGGCGCTCGAATAACAGTAAAAAGGTGTACCTACAGCATCAGCCAGCGCCTCAAGCGAAACACCTTCGGCATGCATTGTCCCGTTTTGATAATCGAAATGATCCACGTCGTCTCCTAGGCGGCCTTAGCGGCCGAAATTCACTAAACTGCGATTACTTAACCAATAACTCTGTCGCCGGTGCCGGTGGCGTATACGTGCCACTCGGATTAGATCGTGTTTGGCGCGTATATGTCCCGGTCGTTGTCGGCGTCACTTTTTGTGCCGTCGGTACACCTGTCGTTTGTTTCTGAGGCGCTGGATATACGAGAGGATATGTCGATTCGTCTGGATACGACGGCGTCGACTTAACGCCGCACGCTGCTGTTGCCGTAAATAAAAGGGCCGCCATCAAGCTTATCGATAATTTTTGTTTCGTCATCATGACATTATCCTAGCGCCAACAGCGCCTTAGAGAAACCGTGCTCGCGCATTATTGATCGAGTTGGCAACATTTATCGGCGACGTCCCACCATAGCTGGTCCGGCTCGCCACTGAGTTATCAACGCCCAATACATCGAATATGGCATGTGTAATGCCCGCTTCAACCGATTGCATATCGTCCAGAGTCAAATTTTCCAGGCCAACACCCTTATCTTCTGCCATTTTCACCAGCGCGCCGGTGACGTGGTGCGCATCGCGGAATGGCATGGCCAGCGTCTGAACAAGCCAGTCTGCAAGATCTGTTGCGGTCGAGAAGCCTTTGCCTGCATCGCCGTGCATCCGCTCTTTATTAAAGACAGCGCCCTGCATCATGCCGGTCATCGCCACCAGCGATAATGCCAGCGTATCAGCGACTTCGAAGACAGGCTCCTTATCATCCTGCATGTCCTTGCCATACGTCATTGGCAGGCCCTTCATCACAATCATCAGCGAATTCAACGCCCCGATCACCCGGCCCGTCTTGGCACGCACCAATTCTGCCGCATCCGGATTCCGCTTTTGTGGCATGATCGAGCTGCCAGTCGAAAATTCGTCCGACAAACGCAAATAGCCGAACTGATCCGAACACCAAAGCACAATCTCTTCAGCAAGCCTGGACAAGTGAACAGACAAAATCGCACCCGCCGCCATGTATTCCATGGCGAAATCCCGGTCTGATACCGCATCAAGCGAGTTCGCAGACGGCCGATCAAAGCCAAGCGCCTTTGAGGTTAAATCCCGGTCGATGGGGAACGATGTACCCGCCAGCGCAGCGGCACCCAATGGATTCTCGTTCATACGTGCCCGTGCGTCCTGCACCCGAGAACGGTCTCGACCCAACATCTCAACATATGCCAACAAATGATGGCCCAGCGTCACCGGTTGTGCCGTTTGCATATGTGTAAATCCGGGCATGACGCTCGCAGCATGGATTTCGGCTTGATCTAAAAGTGCCGCCTGCAACGCCGCAATATCACCATCAAGGGTATCCAGCGCATCCCGCACCCATAGCTTTAAATCTGTTGCGACCTGATCGTTTCTGGACCGTCCCGTGTGCAGGCGTCCCGCTGCGTCGCCAATGATCTCACGCAAACGCGCCTCGACATTCATATGAATGTCTTCGAGAGACACCTTGAATTCAAACACGTCAGTTTCGATCTCAGTCTTAATCTGATCCAGACCCGCAATGATCGTCGATGCATCGTCCTTGGTTATAATACCTTGCGTCGCCAACATCGTCGCATGAGCTTTTGAGCCTGCGATATCCTGGGCATACAGCTTCTTATCGAAACTGATGGATGCATTGATTGCTTCCATGACGGCAGACGGCCCAGCATTAAAGCGGCCACCCCACATCGCGCTTACGCCTGTTGCTTTGGTATCTTGTTTTTTATCAGTCATGGCAATTCAGCCTCTACAGCCCTAAATATACATAATTGTTTTCACTCAGTGTCGATAAGGACTGACGAATGGGTCAATCGGGTCTCAGCACCAAAAGCAAACTCGCGATCGCCGCCGTGGCGTCCGCGTCACTTATCGGCGTGATTTTCCTTATATCGCCCAAGCATGCAAGCGATCATAGCGCTGATTGTACGGTAAATAACGAGATATTGCAGACCATACAGCCCGCCGACGCCCCACAAGATGTACCTGACGTGACCTTTTTCAAAGCAGATGGCAGCAAAACGACGCTCAAAGACTATGCTGGGCAGGGGGTGATCTTGAACTTGTGGGCAACCTGGTGTGCGCCGTGCGTGCGCGAAATGCCTGAGCTCGACGCCTTAAAAGCCGATTTGGCCGGCGACAATATAGATGTACTGGCCGTTTCATCTGATCGCGCCGGTCATACAGCCATTTCTGAATTCTATGAAAAAACAGGCATCAAAAATCTTGATGCACTCCACGATCCCAAGAACGTCGCGGGGCGCGCCCTAGGCGTTCGCGGCCTACCAACAACACTGATCATTAACCCAGACGGCAAAGAAGTAGCCCGGATCGTCGGCATCCATAAATACGACACCGAAGAATCCAAGGCGTATTTCAAGCGCTGCATTGGTACATTGCCATGATCCAACGGTATAAAAATATTATTGTTCTCAGTGCGTGTATCTTAGGTGTCGTTATCATCGCGGGATGCACCACGAAACAATCACCTGCAAATTGGCAGCACCCAACGCTCGCCAAGGAACTGTGGGCTAAGGAAAGCGGTTATTGCCGTCGTCATGCGCGCCGGGAAACCGACATGGAAGCAGGCCTGGCAACAACCAGGCCCTCCTCAAGCCATCTACCTGGTGGCATCTCGAGACACCGCGCATCAATGACCCAGTTTCAATTGCAACGCTTTCAACAACGCACGTTCAACAGTTGCATGAAACGGCGTGGATTTGTGCCTATCGTCAAATAAAAACGGCGACCCGAAGGCCGCCGTTTTCGCGAACAAATTTAACAACAGTGTTTAAGCTGCAAGTGGCAGTTCATACGGTGTAACCGTTGTTGTGTCTGCGTCTTTGCGGCCAAATGTCTCAATCGTCGCTGTCTTCACTGCAACAACACCGTATGTGCCATTACGCAAATCACGTGCGATTGATGGGATTTGAGCGCGCTCAATACCAATATCAGCAAGTACTGTGTCGCTCAGCTTCTCTAATGTGCGAACCGTCGCTTTAACGCGAAAATACGCTTTAACATTTGAGGTCATTTTTTTGAATACGGATATGACCGCACGAATATCATTACTCAAAGCTTCTGCACGTGCGAGATGCGCCTGAGCAATAATCATTTGGATGTTTGCATCCTGATAAAGTTTAGCGCCATTCTTTGATTTTGTCTGTGTCATGTACCTGTTCCTTCATTCTGGAAGTCCAGGCCGGCGCAGCATGACCCGCGTAGCCCTTGTTTCAATGACGCTGGTATATGCGTTTATGCTGCAGTACAAAAACGCCAAATGCACGCATCTGATACGCGTCATACGCATAGCTAACGTCATAAAATTGACACAAGCCATGCAAAATAAGTTTATACTTGCACCTATCGTCATCACATCCTAGCCTTCTTGGGCTATGAACGAACAACTTGAATTTGACCGCGATCTCGACAAACGCTTAAACGAAACCAGTGCGCGCGTTGATATCGTTGGTGCCCGAGAGATTTTTCGGGGCATCCTGGCGACATCCGCTGGTGATGATGAAGAGGCGTGGTTATCCCTGATTGCACCGGATGCATCAGATGATATTGCCGACAGCCTTCGTGAACTCCGAGATCGTATTAAAAAAAGCATGGTTGATGACGGACTGTCCGTTCGCAAAACAGACCCAAAACGCTTGAAAGCATTGCGAGAAGAATTAAGCCGTCGCGACCTAGATGCTTTTATCGTTCCAAAAGCTGACGAACATCAGGGTGAATTTATTGCGCGTCATTCGGAACGGCTGCAATGGCTGACCGGGTTTAGTGGATCCGCTGGATCCGCGATTGTTATGACCGAAAAGACAGCTGCAATTTTCGTTGATGGCCGCTACACCCTACAGGTCAAAAAACAAGTCTCCGGGAAACTGTTTGAGCGCTATCACGCCACCGAGGTTTCACAGGAAGACTGGCTTGCATCAAATGTATCCGCAGGTATGCGCATTGGGTTCGATCCCTGGCTGGTAACAGATCACCAACGCGTGCGACTTGTAAAAATTTGCGAAAGTGCTGGCGCATATTTCGTTACAGTTTCCGACAATCCCATCGATAGTGTATGGGTCGGCCAACCGCCTCAGCCGATCACGCCGATGCTCGCCCATCCTGCCAAGTATGCAGGCCAAACATCGACCAAGAAACGCGCTCAGCTGATTTCCGAACTGCAACGCCTCAACCTTGATGCAATTGTCATCTCAGCACCTGATGCCATTGCGTGGTTATTCAATATTCGCGGCCATGACATTCCATGTACACCCGCATCCTTAGGGTTTGTCGTTATTCATGCAGCGGGCGGTATCGAATTATTCACCGACCCCCATAAAATGAGCCCCGGCCTTCAAGATCATCTCGGCAATGACGTTGTGGTTCTTGAAAAAGATGCATTGGCCGCCGAGTTGGGGCATTTTGGCACGCGGGCCATGCGTGTCGGCGTCGACCTTGCTCAAGCCCCATCAAAAATTGCGTTGGCCTTAAGGAGTGCAGGTGCCGACGTCATTCATACGTCAGACCTGACGGCTATGGACAAGGCCTGCAAAAACAAGGCTGAACGAAATGGCACGCGCAACGCACACCTTCGGGACGGGATCGCGCTTTGTCAGTTTCTGTGCTGGCTCGACCGGGTCGCAGGCAAAGGCAAAATAACGGAATGGGACGTTGGTCTTAAAATTGATGAATTGCGCCACAACCTTGATATCCATCAAGGCCCAAGTTTCGATACCATCGCAGGCTTTGGCGCGAACGGTGCGATTGTCCATTACCGCGCAGAACAAAAATCCAGCGCAACGTTGAAAAAAGGCTCACTGCTCCTCGTCGATAGTGGTGGACAGTTTTTAGATGGGACCACCGATGTCACACGCACCGTTGCCATCGGCAAACCATCAAAAGAAATGTGTGACCGCTATACCCGTGTCCTTAAAGGTCACATCGCACTTTCGTGTGCTGTGTATCCTGAAGGAACCAGCGGATCACAATTAGATACGCTCGCGCGCAAACCCCTATGGGACATTGGGCTCGACTACGAGCATGGAACCGGACATGGTGTTGGAAGCTATCTCAGCGTCCACGAGGGCCCACAGCGGATATCAAAACATCCAAGTAATGTCGCGCTTCGGCCTGGCATGGTGGTCTCGAACGAACCTGGCTTCTATAAGACTGGTGGCTTTGGGATACGTATTGAAAATCTCGTGATGGTGCAATCCGTTAAGATGCCAAAACCAGCAGAGCGCAAAATGCTGAATTTCGAAACGTTGACGTGCGCCCCATATGATTTGCGGCTCATTGACACATCACTTTTGACCTCAGACGAGATCACGTGGATCAATGAATATCATGCGTGGGTCAAAAAATCTTTATCCAAAGATCTAGATAAAGAAACAAAGACTTGGCTCAATAGCGCAACAAAGCCGATCAAGGCATCTAACCGCACTGCACGCTGATATCCACACCTCAGCCTGACGGTTTTATCAATTTAAGTTCAGTCCTAGACATAACCTAAAAGTTCTGGTTTGCCGTTGAGTACCCCTCCGCAGCTTGAAATACTATGCGCAATTATTGGAGGGAACCGCGTGCGGGCAGAAGATATTACAAGCGAACACGAAGATACAGATATCAGCATTCTGCTGGCATTCTGGAAAGCGGCGCGTGGGAACAACAAATTTCCATCACAAGCTAATCTCGATCTTATTACGATACCAAGACTCGCACCAAACGTCTTCATTATTGATGCCGAGCCTAATGATGTTTTTCGGTATCGTTACATGGGCACCGCCATTGATATCCATTTAGGGATAAACTTAACGGGTCACACTTTTAAAGATTTTCGGTCTGGTCGTGTATCAGATGAAATCACTTCTTTTTTCAAACACGTTATCGACACACCATCAATGGGTATTCTGACGACGAAATTACCCTCCGAAACGCGGGGTGCCGTTATCTATACCCGCGTCGGCTTGCCCGTCGCCGATGATCATCAAAAGCCAAATAAAGTTGTTGGTCTTTTGCTCTTTCAACTCCCGGATGGCAGTAACGGATTACCGCAACAGCCCTATGACTTTAAGAGCGAAGAACAAGGCATCGCCACGGCGACATTTGGCACGCTTTAATTCTCCGAATGAATTCGTATAACCATTCCATCAAATCAGTCGGAGGTCTGTATGAACAATCTTGTACTC
>Ga0115547_1001239_pt1 | contig 15390 bp, 28 predicted proteins | sample COGITO_mtgs_1004_3_FD_87185 | JGI IMG/M metagenome (GOLD analysis project Ga0115547, IMG submission 87185) | Pelagic marine microbial communities from North Sea - COGITO_mtgs_100420 | ecosystem: Environmental > Aquatic > Marine > Epipelagic | place: Germany:Helgoland, sampling site Kabeltonne...
ACAGCCGCCGCTTCAGCATAAGCTTTTATAAATTGGTAAAGTTCAGTGTTTTTATTTGCAGCTACCATTTTATCTTACTTCCCTAACAGCTTCATCGACAAATCTTTGCCAATCCAAAGCAGCTTGCCCAACAAAAGCAAACCCTGTCTGATTATATACACGACCTAAAGCGTCTTGACCAATAAACCCATATTCCATTCTTCTAGCGTATTCAGCCTGAAACCCTATATATATTTTATCTTTTATGGTAGCACCTGATATAACAAATTCAACTTCACTAAATCCATCTGTGAAATCCTCTTTTCCTGATATTATTGTAGGTCTAACAGAAGTAGAAGCCATTAGTGACCGTCTAAGGTTTCCAGTATCAACAGGTAAATTCCCCTGTTTAGGAATAGTTAAAATCATTGCATCCACAAGTTTTTGTGTGGCAATCTTAAAAACAGCCGCCTTTTTAGCTTCTGTTTCTTTGGCCCACGCCTTAACTTGTGCAGAGAACTTACCCATTAGCTTTTAAAATTCCAGCGTGATCTATTCTAATTCTATAATCACAAGTACAGTTTATAACATCTGAAGCACCAGCCCCTAAAGAAGTGTCTAACGGCCTTTTCATTAACACCGTACCACTTTTTTTAGAAGGTACGACAAAAGCAGTATTTAAACCCACAACCTTTTGACCTGAAGTAAATTGATGCCCATCACGGTTCTTTTTACCCCCGCCTATATGATCCCAAGTTTTTAAAACAAATTTATCAGGTACACCCGTTTTTTGTTGCCATTGCTCAAAAGCTTCCTGTCTAGCAGATAAAACGCTACTAGCCGTTTCTGTTCTAGCAATATTATCACCACGTAATTTTAAAAGCCTAGCTGAATATCGTGAAACCATTTTATTTATTTGGGTTTTACTTGGCCGCGTTCCATTCATAATATGTTTATTAAGTGTTTTATCAAATCTATGATCACGTTTAGACATATTTTTGACTTCTGAAATATTACCAGTTTCCAAACGCCGCCGCATATTATTTACATATTCAGCTTGCGGCCCCGTTAAACCCACAATACCGCCCACACGCCGCCCGTTAGCCCCAATACGTCCAACCACATCTAAAGCTAAAGAACGTGGCCCCTTGCCCTGTTCAAACCCCCCACGTAGTGCATTAGCTATTACATCTTTAGTACCTTCAGAAACCCTAGTGACTAAGCGTGAAGATTGCTCTTGTAAAATTCTATTTGCCCTTGGGTTCGCTATATTCCATCTAACCACTACTTTCTGATAATCTACCCTGCGCCAAATAGTACCAGAAGCAACAGCTATACCAACTTCATTAAAAGTAGCGGCTAATATTTCAGATAATTTAGCGGTTGTAGTTTCATCAATATCAAGGGCGGCTATTGCTTTCCCTATATTTCGTTCTTCTATAGCTTTAATAAAGTTTTTTAAAACAACATTGTCAACTATACCAGCTATAGCAGCTTCAAATTCTAAAGCGGCTTTTCTAGTAAAATTCTTTTTTATATTTTTTATTTTTCTGTCTAAAATATTACCCATAATATCACCTTACGGCAATTTTTAAAAGGACAGGATCACCAGCAGCAGGGATAGGGAAAACTTTAATAGTGGTTACGGGTTTACCGTCAATATTCAATATAGCACCAGCTTTATATTCAGAAGGCACAGACATTGTAACCATTAAATCCGTTTTCAGAACAACTATGCCATCTATAAATTGTTCTGATATACCAGATACAATAGCGTTTACTGATTTAGGTGTACTATCAATAGTGGCAATATCCCAAGGGTTTACAGCGGCTATTTCCGTCACAACTTCCATAGTTATTAAGCCTTGTTTAACGCCAGACATAACGCGGTCTACAGTACCCTTTAGTTTTTTGTAATCAATAGCCATTATTGCACCAAAATTGCAGCTATACCATACTGACTAGCTTTAGAAATATATGGGCTTAATAAACCCTCAATAACACTAAACTTAGGTACTCCAACTAATAGCGGGTTTTCTTCAGTTTTGTTTTCAAAGTAATCAATTTTAATAACATCAACTTTTTCACTCTTAACAGAACCAGCAGAAGAAGAAAAAGATAATGCATCATTATCAGCCGCCCAAATAATAGCAGCTTCATAAGTGGCGTATTCTACCCCTTGTGGAACGGTAGTTTCATCAACTATAGGAAAATATATATCATCAGATTGTGGTGTGCCATAAAAACGATCCCAATAAGTACCGTCGATGTATTGTGTACCTCTAAAGATAGATACAGCAGGATCAGCACCCGCCGTAAGCGTTCTACCTGTAAGGGCTAGGTATGTAGTTAGACCACCTGTAGTACCGTATGACATTTTAAAGAACCTTTATTATATAAGTTAGAATATAAACCATTATTTATATACTAGCAAATAATTAACTTGATCTTTCACTTAATGAAACAATACCAGCTATTTTAGCTGTTACATTACCGCTACCTGTTATATTTTTCACCCATACTTCAAACCTATCATTATTATTAAATTCACAAAATGAATGAAGTGAAACAGGTGCAGACCTACCCGCCGCGTTTAGCGTAAAAGGCCCTGTTTCTGATAAGTCAACATAACTTGAAGTTGCCGCAATCCAGTGACGCGCAACTAAAATTAATTCATTATTATTAGAGCCAGTAAATGAAACATCCATATACATATTAACGCCTATTTCTTGCGTACCAACATAAGTTAATGAATTATTACCACCACCATCTGTGAAGTGTTGTAAATCTGTATAAGTTGTAGTGCCAGCTACTTTTTCAATAACATTAATTGTGTTTATTGTGGTTGCCACTTCTGTACTTATTTTCCATTGACCACCTACATAAGTATTAGGTGTTCCATCACAAATTCTAAACCTTGCTTTAGGGTCACTTTCTGGCATATTTGGGAAAGAATTGCTATCAGGTGGTACTGATACGCTAACCATCTGAAAACGTCCATTATTGATAATATTTGCAGGGCTAAAATCACAAAACGTACCAGATGAAGCCATGCCTTCAGCGTTCATATCAGAACGAAACCGACCCCCGATAGTTAAGCCAGCACCAGCTTTAAAAATTGTTCCTGTAAATGTAGGTGATACACCACCAACTACAATAGCAGTAAGTGACGCAAAACCACCAGACCAAACACCACCCATTTCTAAACCATCAACACAACCTATTAAGGCTACATTAGTCCATAAACCTTGCCTGTAATTATTAAGAACACCCAGAGATTGACAATTTAAAAAGTTTACTGTTGTACATTCAACCGCGTTAAAGTTTTCATCATTATCTAAATCAAATACTTTTGAACTTGTACCAGATATATCAAATTCAATATGATCTAAAAAAAGATCACCCGCAAAAACACCATCATCTATGAATAAAGTAAAGTTATCTTCTGTAGAAAGTAAGCAGGATATACCAAAACCAAGGCCCTGAATATTTAACCCGCCTTGTGGAACTGTAATAGAATTATCAATCATATCAATTATACCATCAATTATATACACAATATCAGAAGATAAAGAGCCTGTAAGTTGACTATAATGGGTAACAATCTTTGTATTTTTTGTGGTTATAACACCACCAAACCTAACACCTTTCATGATCGTATAACCTCTAATGTGAAATTATCCACTTCACCTAAAGCCCAAAAATCAGCAACGTCCCCAACATACTCAAAGAAATCATCAGCCGTAATACGATCTGAAGTTACTGGTGAAGGTTGTGCATTGCCAACTTCCTGTACAACAACTAGAAAACTTTCCGCGCCTATGGATCGGCTTGTTAACATAGTCTTTGCAGAGCCTATAAGGGTATACGTAGCGTTATTAATAATAACAGCTTTAGTTTCAACGGGCATTACTGAAAACCTTTCTTTAAATTATAAAAAAGAGTATAACACAAAAAAAGGGCGGTTCAAAAAAAACCGCCCCTTAATGTTACTAGGTAAGTTACTTAGGAACGCTTACCACGTTGCAACATACGCGGCTTCTGACACATAAACAAAGGATAAGCGGAAACGATTGCTTTATTCCATTTCTTATTTTGTGCAGGGTCAATTTCGTTTAGCGCGTAAACGTCCAAGCCTTTTGTGTTAGCAAATTCAATGTATTCATCAGCAGGTGACATAATCTGCTTAAATACACCAGCTACACCAACAGGGAAGAATTTAGCTTCAGTTGCAGCAATAGCAATTTCAGAACCATCATCAGAACCTTGATAGTTGTGGAAAGTAATTCCACCAAACTTAAAGCTTTCATATGCAGTACCTTCACGCAAATCAGCAGCAGCAGCCCAATTTAGATAGCTTTCTTTCACAGTAGAGTGTGAAATTAGATCATCATAGAAGGTATCGCCGCAAATCGCGTGAACTTGCGCCCCAGCAGTCCAAGAACCGCGTGAAGCAGTTTTCATTTGACGTACAACTTGATTACACTTATTACGCACTTCAGTAGTTGCAGTACCTAAAGCAAAATCAATTTCAGCAGCTTGGGTTTCACCAAATTCTGTGAAGTAATTAAACAGAACACTATCATCAGCATCTAGCAAAATACCTTGCAACGCGCCTAGACGGTGGCGTTCCATTGTGTATTCCATGTTGTCGCGCAATTTCTTCATACGTAAGGCGTATTCAGTTTGCACAACAGCAAATTCACTTTCAGAACCAAAAGCACGCCAATCAGCAATTTCAGCAGCAGTAATAGTGCTTTCTTGCGCTAGGCGAACAGTTGAAAGTGAAACAGTATTACGGGTATCACGCGCAAGAACACTATTAGGTGAATTACGTTCAGATGTAGCAATTACATTAAGTTCACCATCACGACGATCAACCCAGAAATTCTTCGTGCGCACACCATCTTTTTCAAAGATACCAAGCGAACCGATCAAATTAGGTAAGTAATCTACCGTTTCGATTGCACCTGTTAGGGAAGTCATGCTAAAAGCATCATTTCCAAATACGTCAAAACTAGCCATTTTTTTAGGCCCTTTCATAAAGTTTTATTAAATTCTACCGTTAGACTACATGCCTAACGGTTTATTTTCAAATTAGGCGATTAAGCTTTTGCGATAATACCAAGAGCAGCAAGAGCCGCATCAATAACAAGAATTGCAGCAACATTAGCAGCAGGATCATAAATCAATAATGATTTTTGAACTTCTGCATCGCGCAAAATTGCAACACCAGCATCATCAACAGCATCAGTGTTATTAAACCAAACACCTACAGCATTTTCAGAACCATCTACAGCCGCATCAAGGTGGGGTAGATATTTGCCAGAAGCCGTAATTTTACCTACGATAGTTCCTGAAAGCATATCTACAGCACCAGCAACAACAGCCGCGCGTGAACGTTGACCGTTACCTTCTGAAATCAGAAAATAACCGTTACGGGGGGTATCAGTAGTAATAGTCATATTATTAGCCCTTTCTTAATTGGCTTTAAGTTTAAGAAGCCGCAACACGCGGCCCCCTATTTTAAAAAGCCTTATTTGGCTTTAGTTGCGCCAATCTTAGTAAGGGCAACACCCCAACCATGATCAGCAATTTTAGTGGTTACACCGTCTTTAACAACTTTACGAAAACTGTTATCTTCAGGTTTAGTACCGTCCCTCAAAGCAGCTTTAAACATACCTTTAACTTCAGACGGTGTAGCATCTTTAATCATTTCATCACCAAATTTAGAGGCAACACAACCAGACATAATTGCATCTTCTGTTAGACCATCCGTTACTAGATCAGGGGCAATAGATTTAGCATCAGCTACAATAGCAACGCGATTAGCTACTTTAACTTCAATATCAGCATCAGAAACAATACTATCTTTAGCGGTTTTTAATTCAGCTTTCATTTTACCAAATTCTTCTTCTTTTTCACCTGCATCTTTATCAGATTTATCTTTAGCATCTGCCATAGCTTTTTCATGATCAGATGTTAGTTTAGAAATAAATGCTTTAATAGAAGATGCATCAGAAACAGCAACTTTTACAGCCGCGTCACCCATTACAATAGTTTCAAATTCCATGTTATTAATCCTTGTTTGTTGCGGGGATAATCCCCAAGTTTCAGAACTGTCACCAATTCTTGCTTTTTTTCCTGCACGTCCTTTAGGGACTAAGGCAAGATGGTTAATCTTTATATCTCGCTGCACCATATCGTATTTAGTACCATCTTCCAAAACACCAGAAGTGTGATCTAATACAGATGTATAACCCATGCTAATTTCGTTCATTCCATCAGATACAGCTTTAATCGCTAGGCTATCTTTCAGAATCAATGGGATTGTTACCCAACCTTCATCATTTTTAACAACAGTTGAAACTTCCCCTACAGCTAAATCAGCCCAATTATCAGCGGTTACATTTTCCGTAGGATGTCCAATAGTTACAGGGGCATGTGAAAATGTTGCAAGCGACTTATCAGAAAATACTTCTTCAGGTGGTCTATACACCCTTACTATATTATCACCCATCATACCAACTTCTGAAGCAAGGTATTCTTGAACCCCAACACGCGCGACCTTTGAAACCGCCACAAGATAGCCGCCTTCAATTTTACGTGTACCGTTGATAGGTGATTTATCTACAAAATTAATCATTCATACGCTTCCTTGTATCTGGAAAAGATAACATAATTAAAACCCTATTAAAAATAGGCTATTCATTACCGCTTTCTTTATTTTCTTCTTCTATTTCACCATTAGGGTTTTCTATTTCCCACTCCGCAAAAATATCTTCTATACCCGCCGCTATACCGCTTTCTGAAAGTATGTTTAGCCCAATTTTAGCTACAACATCTTCAGGATAAATATCCAATAATTTTGCTAATGTTTCAGATTGTGTTTTACCTATTTCAGCTTTATCTTTACTGGAAATTTGCCACAATGGACGCCAAGTATAAATAATTTTAGGATCATCAGAACCAGTAGCTTCTATGACTAATAGACGATCAAAAATTAATAGTGGTTCTGAAATCTTATTATTTTGGTAATTTTCAATACGATCATAATAAGTAGACAATTCAAGATTACCTGAAGAACCTAAACCGCCTTCACTTTCACCGAATAAGATAGTATGTGGGATTGAAAAAGCACCAGCTACAGCCATTGCAGCAGTTTTTACAACTTCAGGAAGGTTAGCAAAGTTTACTTGTTTCTGGTTATAATCTTCACTATCACCATCAAGTACAATCATACCATTACTTGTTTTAATTTGCTTCAAGGTTTCATAATGTGTAGTTACAGCTTCAGCACCCCTTACGGTTGCTACCTGCTTAGATAAACCCTTTACAGACATAATATCTATTTTAGCTTCAAAAGTAAGATCAGTAACGTTTTTAGCCGTTGCTTCATATTGCTTTAAAGCTTCCATTCCAACTTTTAAAACACCATCTGCCCTTTTTTGAAAAGTAATACCTGTATTGGTACGTTTACGCCCATAAAAAACAGCAATTCGGGAAGGGTGAATTTTTAGATGTTGTGTAGAACCATTAATTTCATAGTAGGTAGGAAGCCCATAATTTTCTGATAAAGGGTCTTCTTCTAATTGACCTTCTACAACAACATCAGAACTTAATACAGTTAAGAACCTGATATTAATCTTACTGGTTTCAGTAATTTCTAAAGGTTCTTCTATTTTACCCGCGCCCTGCACGTCCATATATAAATAAGATTGTCCAACAACATCAGCTAAAACCCTAGCTTCTTTAACCCTTTCTTTATATTTCAAACGATCTTCTGCTGTTTTTATTGCGGTTATTTGCTTAGGATCACCCGCTACCCATTCACGCCAAGCCCTGAATGCATCTTCAATAGGTTTATCAATAACTTTTGCAGCAATCCAAGAACTAGAATAAGCAGCACTCATTTCTTGGTTAGAGATATTACTTTCAACATAAGTAACACCACTAGATTTACCATCTGTTAATTGGATACCATTAGCAAAGTTTTGCATACTATCACCAAAGCGGGTAGCAGTAGATTTTAATAGGTTCTTAAACATGGTTTTTCCCATACGATTTAAAGAAATATAACAGGCAAATAAAAATAATTCAAAAAAGGTGTTTACATACCTAAATTAATAAGCCTATAAGGGTTTAAGGAAACGCAAAACAACGGAGTAAAGAACATGGTGTAAAGTGACCGCGAATGAGCGAAGCGTCACTATACGTGAAATAGATATAGTCAGGCCACCCGCCGTTTAACGGGTCTTATATGAAAACGAAAATAGAAACCAAAGAGTAGGACAAGATGTAAAATTTAAGGCGAAATAGGAAAAGCCCCTTAGTTTAAATATAGAAGGCCGTGTTTCTCCCCACGGTCTTTTTTTATTTAACACTATCCCAATTAAACGATAAATCTAATTCTTGTGGTGCATAAGCCATAATAAAAGCATCAGCTAAGTTAGGTGATTTAATATCACGCTTTGCTAAATCTTCTTTACTTTCAACTTTCATTTTACCAGATAGGGCTTTAGATTTAAATGGTGTAGAAAGTTCAGTAATAAGCTTTTCTAAGTTGTCGCAATCTGAAGATATAGATATAATTTCTTCAGGGTCAAAATCTTCACCACGTACAACAGCAGCATATGTTTTTAAAAACCTGTCACCCGTAACCCACCAAGCTTGCGCCTTTGGATTAGCAAACATATCTTTATTCAGCTTATCTTTTTCATATTCTTCTTCAGGGTTTATAATTTTACCTGAAGCCGCCCAACCTGTATACTTTACTTCCTGAAAATCAATTATTTCCTGATCTGTAAGATGTTCTTGACGTATTTCATTTAGTTTTATGATGTTAGAACCAACACCAGCACCAACCCCTATACTATCATAGAAAATCTTTGCTTTACGCGCCTTAGCATCATCGTAAACCCGTTCACAACTATCAAACATTTCATCGCGTCCACCCTTCCACTTATCACAAGCAAGTAGGGTAATACCATGAACATAGCAGGTAGCATTTAAATCAGGCCCACTATCGGCAACATCAAAGCCTAAACGTTTTTCACCAGATATTTCTATTCCTAAAATCTTGTGAGCATCTATAGCCGCCATAATCCATGATCGTTTTATAATAGTTCTATCATCATTATCACGAGCCATACCACAGTAAACGTGGTTAAATTCTTCAACATCTTCATCACGCGCAATAGAAATGCCTTCCAATGCACTATTTGAAAGAAAAGGATTTTCATCATAATTTATTTGCCTTACTAAATAGCCTTTAGGCGGGTTAACTACAAACCGTTGATATGCAAAATCCGTTACTAGATTAGGATTGAAAATAACCCAAATTTCTGAACCTTCATTACGTATAATTGTAGGTTCTAAAATTTTCCACATATATTCAGTTAAAGCGTGGGCTTCTTCTATCCATAAAATATCAATCCCTTCAAGTGATTTTATTTCATCAATATTTCTAGCAAGCCCATAAAAGAAAACTTCTGAACCTGTAGTTAAACATTTGATTTTAGATTTTTGGAACTCGAATTTATGGCTTAATCCAAACCGCTCTACCTGCGACTTTATAAGAGCGTAAACGCTTTCATCAATCTTATTTTGAAACATACGAGTACAAAGAACACGTACTTTCACAGTCTGTAGAATACGTACTAAATTAGCGGCTGTATCCCAAGACTTACTTGACATACGCCCACCATGCAAAACCTTACCCCGTGAAGGTGTTGCCCAAAAATTCCGTAAGTATGGGTTCATAGATGCCAAGGTATATAGTCCAGCTTTGTTAACTGGACTATATACCTTGTATATAAACAAATAAAATAAGCCTATTATTTTTCTTCTTCTACTACCTCTACAATAGCAGTTTTAATTTCTTCTTCTGTAACCTCTAACCCATCATAAAAATCACCTAAGCCTTTAGGGGCAAGATCATTAGTATTAGTGTTAACCGTTGCTACAGGCGTTCCAAATACGCGCCTGTCTGCATTTTCCATAATACCAGCGATTACAGGTGTTACTAAAGCAATAGCTACATCATCAGTAGTAGCTAGTCCCATTTGTTTAGCTACCTTCTTTAATAGCTTGTGCCTGATCTTAGCGGCTAAATTTGTAGCGTCTACAGCGGCTTTACGTTGTTCTGTGGACATACCCCCAATGATACCAGCTTGACCGAACTGTGTGGCCTTAGAATTGGGGTTATAGTTTATTTTTTTACCCTTATTATGCTTTCCTTCTGTACGGTTTCCTTTAGCCATGAGTGAATACCATAATAATATTATATAATTCATGGTCTGACTTAACAAAAATAATATTTTTCTTTACACTGAAAATATCTTTAAACCCTTTTGGGAAAACACCTTTTACAGCGGTTACTTTTATACTTTTATCTTCTTGTACTTCATAAGAAACATCAACAGATTTATTATCTACCTTCATAAAGGTTTTATTAGCTGCAAAATTCATAATTTACCCTTCTTTATTTTAACTAATTATACCTGAAAAATAAGCCTATTCAAATAACCCGCCTATATCTTTATGTGGGGGTAATTTCTTTTCAGGTGCATTGGGTAATTCTTCTGCATATGCATCACCCTTATCTGTTAGGTAGAAAACCGCGCGGCCCTTATCAACAACTAATTCTACTATTCTATGATCTACAAGCTCCTGAACTGATACCCGTAATTGTTGTAGATGGGGCATACCAATATCTAAAGCACACTGTATAGTCATATAACCATCTGTATTTTCATGAAGCCAACGCACCACAGAAGCTACAGATGGTGGTAAGTCGCCATCTGCATCATAAGCGACCACAATACGACCATCTAACGTTAGATAACCTTCATTAGTGTTTAGGGCTTTCCAAGCTACCCCAAACGCGGCTTCTAGCCCATCTGAAATATCCTTTAGAATAAAGATAGGTGGAAATTTAGAGGTCTGGCATTTGGTATGATCTTTTTTAACGTGTGTTTCTCGGTTAATCATTATTAGTATCTTTCTTGTTTTAGTTACCCTAGAATACATACCTTAAAATGTCAACAGTTTTTTCTAAATTTCCTTTAGATTTTCAGCGTGTTTTAATGCAATTTCACTTTCAAGATCATCAACGGTTTTTTGACTTGTCATATCTATAAGTAAATAACGGTCTACCGACTTAGAACCTACTAAAACATAAAGTAATTCCGCACTAACAATATTTTCTTCACCACGACTTTCACCTGTAGAAAATGGTTCTAGCGACGCTACCTCTACATCAAATCCAAAGTAACCAGCTACATCTTGGATAATTAAATCTTCTGTTTCTATCGTTACGTGGTGTGTTTCAAATTCAGACATTATAAATTTCCTTTATATATTGTACGTTGCAAACCACTACCATTACGCGCGTAAACGTGTATAGGGAAAATACCACCAGACATAGAGCGACCTTCTTTAATTGCGTCTGATTTTCTGTAATTGTAAATACTACTTAATTGATCACCAGCTTCATTCTTTTCTATTGTTACCCATCCGTTTTTAGGGTCAACAAAAAACACATCAATACTTGCAACAGTGGTATCTTCTTCACTGTCTAAAGCTTGTCCTATTATACCTATAACTTTCATAATTTTATCCTAACATCACGATAGTATCACACGCCCTACTAATAATAGTCTTAGAACTTTCAAGGTAAGATATATTTACATCTTCAAATTCAGCTTCACCATCATTAACGGCTTCTAAATCATCAATAACAGCTTCAATTTCACTAATACATCTTTTTAGTTTTTTGATTATTTTTTGTTCATTTGTCATTTTTCATTCCTTTTTCGAGTTTCTAAAGTTACCTTAAAATATAAAATTAACACTGTCAACAAAAAAAACCCTGCTAATCAATCAAGATGCAGGGTTTAATTTTAACTGGTACGCCGTGAACTATTCTGTTTTAGCAGGTCGTCCCCGCCTTTTAGGTTTGGTAGTTACAGCTTCTTCAGTCTTATCTTCTTCTACAGGGTTTTCTTCTGTAGGGCTAACAGGCGTTTCTTCTACAGGTGGTGTTTCTACCGTATCTGTAGTTGCAGGGGTATTATCTACCGTTACTTCAATAGTTGAAATAATAGGTGGGGTTTCAACATTAGCATCATCTTTATCAAAAGCGATATTCATAGAAACGGCTTTTTCATATACTGCATCCATATAACGCGCATCACGCGCATCAGTTTCTTCTTGCTGCATGGTGCAAAATAAGGCTTCAAGATCAGATACCACAATAGACGCAACTACAGCAGGTGGTGAACTACGCATTTGGACAAGTGTTTCATGAACTACACCGTTCATTCGTAATTTAATATGTTCTGGGAAATTTTGCATTTTATTATCTTTCTTTGTTAAGTTAAGGTTTAGTATTTTTTACCGTTTTGTTTTAAACGGTTTTCTTTTTGATGATCTGAGCGGGTTTTATTATATTCTAGCTTTTCATCTATCACACCTTGAATATCAAGTTTCAAATATCCAGCTAAATCAAGAATACGTATAATAGCATCAGCTAATTCAACTTCAATCATAGACCTATGGGGCAAATGATCATCCATTAACCCTTTACGATCACCTTCCATAGCTTCATAGGTACAAAATCAGCAGAGGGGTTATCATTCCAACCCGCTTCTTTACTTTGTTCATTACAGTAATCACGTAATTCACTTATATTCATGTTATTTATATTCATATTATTTTTCCTTAAATAAAAACCTTGTGTAAAATAAGTGAGAAGATGCAACCCCAAGAGAAGCACCCGCCGCCCCTGCTATTAGAACACCTATACCAGAAGTATTATTAGCAACAAAATAAATAGAAGCAAATTGTGAACCAGAAATAAACCAGCTATTAATCATTGCTAAAACCCACCGATCATCCCTGATGAATTTAGAGTTCATAACCAAAGCAAACACAACAAAGAATTGAGCCGTGAATAGGATCATGTATTCCATTATTCACCATCTTCTATTTTATTTTTTGCTTTAAATATTTCCAAAGCATCACTTGCAGTTTTTCTAGTGTCATTATCACCCGCTGCAATAGCTTCAAGTGCTTTAAGTAGATCAGTGCCACCAGTCAAATTAAAATACATCATACGCCGTTTAATATCTTTTTCACGCGCGGCTTTATCTGATTTTTCTTCTCTGATTTTCTTAGCTAATTCACTATGTTGTTTACAGGTTGTAAACTTACCATTTTCATCAGGATCACATACGGCTTTTCTTGAACATTGCCCACTACCCCAACCACTAGCATCACTAACAGACTTTGCACAACGGCTTAAATCTGGTGGCCTTTTTGATGAATTCCGACCATATATTTCATTATATTTCATTTTTTAAATACCTCTATTTGTCCAGATTTAATAGCTTTAGAAACTTCTGAAACGTACATAAAACAGCCAACTAAAATACCATTATTATTAGCTCGCTTGCCACGTACAATCCAACGCCGCCCTAATTTTTCAATACTTCTACAGTAAAAATCAGTGTGTAGATGTTTTAAATAAAGAATACTGTATTCTGTAAATTCAGCGCGGTTTAGATCATATGCTGTTAAGTCTTTTGACATTGTTTCGCTTCCTATATTGCGTTTCTACCTCTTTACTAAATTATAAACTAAACCAAGTCAACAATTATTTTAATTAAAGAATACCTTTAATTTTCAAACACAATACTTCTAATTTAAACTTAATATATTCATAATTTTTAAACAACATTTTACAACCCTTTCATTAATCTATCTGTTAAATCAATACCTTTGTAGAAAAACTTAACTTCTACAAAACCTGTAATAACGTCAACTTTCATTTTACCATCTTTAGTTGATACTAATCTATTCTTTATATTATGGTGTAGAATATGAATAAAACCACCTTCAGTATTTACAAGGCAAACTTCTTTATATGGTTTGCCATCAACGTAAATCTTTAAATCAAATAATTTACATAATGGGTTATCTGCTTTGATAATCATTTTCTAAATCCTTTTGGGTTATTCTGAAAGGCAACATAGCCACGTTCTTTATGGCTTTTAACGGAATTATTAGTCAAGTCAATAGCAATAATATCATCTGATATTTCGTCTAATTTTATAGTTAGGTTTTCAACCATATTAACACTAAATTTCGCACTTTCTTTAAGGCTAAAAAATAATGTACTATTAACAATAATATTTTTCATCACACAACCGCCTTAACTTTCACATCTGATACAGGAATAAATACAGATACCAGCATAGATCAATAATCAGTTAGACCATCATCACCAGTTAATTGAAGAATACCAGCTTGATTTTTTGATACCTTATATTTAGAATGTTTTTTGTAAGCGTTTGATTTACTATCAACACAAATAACCGTTTGACCGTCTTTATATTTCATTATTAAATTCCTTTAAGTTTTTTCGTCTACTTTAATCATACCATTATTCTTGATAAGCTTTTTCATAACTATTACAGAATGATCAGAGTTTACAGCCTTTACGCAAGATACATAGTATTTTCTTTTAATACCAACTTTAACTAAATTCTTGTAAGTTATACCAGCAGCTTTAACACATTCACTCTTTATAGGTTTTTCTAAAGGGTGAAGCCCATTTTCTAAATATGGTTCACCTGATAAATTTAAAAACATTACTACTAGAAAATATTTCATTTTGCTTATCCTTTAAAGGTTTTCGATGCGCTTAGCGGCTGTTTCGTCGGTTTCGAAAAACCACGGGAACCTAACCGTGACGCCTGATGCTTTAGCAATTTGAAACGCGGCGAAAGGCCAATCTGTTTCATTTTTTAGTAAATAACCTTCTTTGCCAGCGGCATTTACTATATGACCCGCTAAACAGAATGGAGTTCCACAAGGAGCCGTGTCTTTTAGAGATTCATCACCCCAACCTTTCATATCGAGTGCGCCCTCTATGGATATAGCTTCACGAACCTTACTGGCTAAGTTGACTACGGGCTTTATTGCTGTGATCGGCTTACCTTCATAGCAGCCAGAGCAATCAAAGCAGTCATAGCAGAAAAAGCTGGCAGAGCAGCCAGAGCAGCCAGAGCATCGAGTGCAGTTAGAGCAGTTATAGCAGCCAGAGCAGCGATAGCATTTAGAGCAGTTAGAGCAGTCAAAGCAGCGATAGCAGCCATAGCAGTCATAGCAGCCAGAGCAGTTTACACAACCCCGACATCTTTCAAGGCTATCTAATGCGGCTTGCGCCTTATCACGTGTGCCAAAATATTCAACACTACATTTATTCCCGCTGTTATCTTCAATCCATGTTGTCATTTTGTTTCTCCTTTGTGTGTTGTGCGACATTGCCTATAAACATAGGTTTAGGGCATTATGCCCTATTGCACAAGCCCTTATTTTTAAAAATGTCCTATTTTATCGCGTTTA
>Ga0115547_1001242_pt1 | contig 15387 bp, 15 predicted proteins | sample COGITO_mtgs_1004_3_FD_87185 | JGI IMG/M metagenome (GOLD analysis project Ga0115547, IMG submission 87185) | Pelagic marine microbial communities from North Sea - COGITO_mtgs_100420 | ecosystem: Environmental > Aquatic > Marine > Epipelagic | place: Germany:Helgoland, sampling site Kabeltonne...
AATTAATAAATCTCTCTATTTCCAATTTTATATTATTTTTTTTTCTAATTATAATATATAATGGCAACAAGACATCGACATCGAAAATTAAGAAAATCGGGAAAATCTTCCAGAAAACATCAGAGAACATTTAGAAGAAAGAATCGCGTTAAGAGAAATTCGAAAAGATCGAGGAGAAGAGTAATGATGGGAGGTATGAGAGGACAACATGCAGCTGTTCGGTTAATGGGCATGAAGGACAGAGAGAAAGATGAAGGAATAGAACAAATAAAAGAAATTTTTCCTGATATTAGGGATAATGTTGCTGATGATTTATATGTGAAGTTAATGAGTGCAAAATTTCACGGAACTATTCTTTTTAAGAAAACACAATCTGTGTTTTATATGGCTTCTAATGATATCGAGACATTTAAAAGCGAGGTAGTAAATTGGTTAGTAACAAATTATAGCATACATCCTGATAGCGATCAAATTCGTGAAATTTCTATATTTATCGCTAAAATATTAAATTATACCACGATGAAACAATTACTCGAAGAATAACATTCCCCTCCATAAGCAATCTGCTAAATCATCCTTCTTTCCATGCTTCAAAAAAAAGGTTAACCATTCATCGTGCTCCAATATCAGTCAACCATTCCTGACAATAAATAAATCATCAATTCCATCCACCCTTATATTATAATTTTTTTCTAATTATAATATAAATGGCAACAAAAAGAAAATTAAGAAAATCTTCTAGAAAACATCGAAGAACATTTAGAAGAAAGAATCGCGTTAAGAGAAATTCGAAAAGATCTAGGAGAAGAGTGATGAGGGGCGGTGTATTGTCATGGAACTGTAGTACATGTACTTTCGATGAAATAAAGAAGTATCCTGGAATCGCTAACGTTTGTCTAGAAAAATGTTCTCGAGATTTATTACCCGATGCGCGGAATGCGGCGACAGCCGTGGTGGATAGGACAAAAGCTATTGAAGCGGAATCGAGAAAAGTTGTACAAGAACGGTCCGTCGAATTGCCGCTGGGTTCGGAGCGCGACTATTCATCTCATATTTTACAGCCAACAACAACAACAACAACACCACCACCACCACCACCAACAAGACTACCAGAACTACCAATACCTACATCCCCGGCGAGATTGAGAGAGAAGCGGAAGAAACAATGGAGCGCGAACTTACGCGATGATATATAATCCCTGCAATAAGCAATCTGCCAAATCATCCTTCTTTCCATGCTTCAAAAATATTTGCAACCATTCATCATGCCCCTTTTCTGTCAACAATTCTTGACAATATTTAATTCCTAATTTCTTTCTCTCACTATAGGTTGTTTTCTGTTTTTCTTCTTTTCCTTTTTCTTCTTTTCCTTTTTCTTTTTCTCCTTTTCCTTCTTTTCCTTTTCCTTCTTTATCTTTTTGTAAGAATAGTTTGAGTTTATTCGTACTACATATATATTCAATATTTTCATATCCACGCATAATAAAATATTGAGTTATCATACCTTGCAATGACTTCATTCTAACTGCAATATTACTGAGCTGGTTCTCGATCAGGATTTTATCTATTGAAACAGTTTTAAGAATTTCATCTAACCGAGCCTTCATATTAATACCTATAGTGATCAAGCTTATAAGACCAGCATTCTCTTCTTTCGCCGGATTCAAATACTTTTGTTCATTAAATTCTTCAATCGATTTCATTAAATCGGCTTTTTTATATCCAACACAAGAAATATCATTGTTTACAATATAATCTTTCAATCCTCCAATATTTAACTTTTTTAAATCTCGGATTTCTTGAGTTGGAATTAAAAAATCGGATTTCTTGGCATGTGTTCTACAATAATGTATTTCGTTCTTTGAGAATTTGGCCGGTTTACCACAACTGTTACACCGCGACTGATCAATAAGACTGATAGTATCCCATTTCAAAATTTTGAATTCTTGTTCATCTTTCTCAAGTAAACAGAACGCCAAATTCTTAATCCCAACATCAATACTTAATATCTTCATTCTTACTTAATTAAGATATTAAATTTTATATTAATTTTATATTTATTTTATGCATATTTTATGCATATTTTATTGTATTCCTGATCTAAGCCCAACAATAACCGTTATTGTATTGATAAACAACAATATCATAATTATTAAATTAATAGCTGTATTTACTCCCAAAATATATATTACAAAATTAATAATATCCATTTTACGAATAATAGTATTAATATCTGCATGAATTTTATTAAGAACCGATGCTATTTCTTCCGATGTTTCTGATGATGCATCTTCACTCGATATCTCAACCACATTATTTATTGTAGTATCTGTAGTGGCTTCAGTAGATGATGTAACCATTTTAAACACTATGGATATTCCTACAATAATTATTTCAACAATAATTAAATCAATTTTTATTTATTTTTTACTCTTCGTCAATGCTTTTTTCATGATTTTTTCATGTTTCTTTCTATGCTTCTCATGTTTTCTTGTTTTTAATCCACCTGCATCCTGTGGACGACGGCTACGGCTACGGCTACGGCTACGGCTACGACTACGGCTACGGCTACGGCTACGGCTACGGCTGCGATCATATAGATTATCTCTTTTCTCTCTTTCAAATAATATTGCTACAGATGAATTCGATATTTGATGAAAACTTATATATTGGAGCGGTGAACCAAATTTTTTACCCATTAACAATTTCTTCAAAATTTGAAATACATTCGGATAATTTTTTTCTAAAAATACATGTCCCTTCCTATCAAATGTGCCAGTTAATCCATGTTCATCCAGTTGTAAGCAAAGAAAACTCATAAATGATTTGCCATATTTATTTTTATAATCATCATGATTTAATACTATTGATATTAATAATGCAAAATCAGGTTTATCTATAGTATAAGGTATTTTATGTTTATCAGATAATATAGTTTTTTTTTCATTTAATACTATTAAACCATTGTCTATATCTGCCATTAATCTATTAAAATCTGTATTCTTCCAGTCATATCCTACTGGGGTATTTTCACTCGAATTATATGAATATTCTAAAAAAGAATCGGTAAATTTCTTTGCTATAACAATTTGTTTATCATGTAATTCTTGTGCTAGTAATTTTTTTGTCATTTCATAATTTTCATGTTTTTTACTTTGATCGAAATGATATCCGTGAAATTTATTATGTTTTCTAGTACATTTATCTTTATATTTACACTCAATATAATTATTTTCAAAATCTATTTTTTCATATACTGATTTTTTATAATCAAAATATAATTCAACTATATCTAATTGTTGTTTATTCATATATATTATATAAATAAAAATAAACATTAAAATAATATAAATCTATCGAAATCTAAATGTAATTAATTACCATAAATCATAAATTATATTAACTGAATCCTGTAGCTAAATTAAATGTTATTCTAATCTTATTATTTCGCCAACAATTCGATGGAGCGTGTATTAAATGTGGATGCATTATCAATATATCGCCCTGCGATCCATTCGTTTCAACAATATTACAATGTCTAGAAGATTTTTCATTTGTTATAAGATTTTTAATATATTTGTCAAGAGTTATTCGTTTCTGTAAATGATGAATCCAATAATTGATTCGTCGATGGGAACCTTTATATAACGCAGTTCCTCCTCCATTCCGCGTAATACTATTTATTAATGGTAAAACAACATATGATAGTTCACTAAAAATAGTATTATCATTTTTAGCACCATCAATATGCCATCCATTCGCAGGTATTTTCCATTTATGAGAACGCGTATACGGATACCGAATATGTATCCATCCTAATCCGTTTTTGGCTCCATATATCCATTGCCATCGCCCGTGTGGATGCAAATCTCCAAGAATCGCATTTACACGTTTATTTTTAAATAATGGAGGCCACTTCCCGTCTATCGGTTGTCCATTACTCCCACCAAAACATGTACCACGAAGACCTTTTTTCCTCAATCTTTTCCCAGTATAATACAGATTATTTTTACGAAGAATAGGTTTAATCGATTCTTTCATTAATTCTTGGCAATCTTCGCGCGGGATCGCATTTTTAATTATTACATATCCATCTCTCTCAAATAGCAATCGTTCTTCACGATTCATAATAAAATATAATGTATATTGTATTTTATTATTACTATAAATATCGATTCTTTTAAATATTCAATTTTATAAAAATAAATAATTTAATTGCTTAAATATAAATGATATATTTAAGCATAATCAGTTCTGCAATATTATTTGGTATAGGAGAATTTATAAAAGGAATTTCTACAAAATCAATAGATAAATCGTTATTTACTTCTTCATATTTTTTATTAAGTTTTATATTAAATATAATTTTATATTTAATAATAGATAAAACGTTTATTAAAACCATACCAAATATAAATTTATTTAGTATATTTTTAATTATATTATGCTCGTTAGTAAATATTATAGGTACATATTTTTATTTTAATGCATTTCAAAAAAACAATAAATTGAAAAATCCATATAATGTAGGAATTTTAAATTCTATATTGGCTTTATATTTTATAATAACAATGATCGCTGATATAATATATAAATTATATACTAAACAAAAAATAAATATATCAATAAGAGAAATAATAGGTGTAATTTTTATTATTTTAGGAGTAATATTAATATCAACAAAGTAAAAAGAACAAATATTCAATTTTATAAAAATTCATAATTTTATTGCTTATTAAATATGTATTGTTCCGGTTTCACTAATTTGAAACTATTCATTTTATATTGTCCAGTTTCGCGATTAATGAAAGCAGTTTTCATATCACTTTCCGAATATCCATATGGTTTTTTAGTATCAGTTAAACTTTTATATAAAAACGGAGAATCCAATAGCTGGCCAGTATTAATCATATTTACGGTCTTTACTGTATTATCAGATCTTAGTGTATTAACGGCATTTGCATTATTGGGAAAATAATTGGCATTCATCAAGGCAATTCTATTATTTTCATCTATAATATTCGCGCCATGTTTTGTTAAATAATTTCTATATTCAAAATTGCTTTTAAATTGACAGCTCATTTTATATAATATATATAATATAATATAAAATAAAATAAAAAATAAATTCCTTAAATTCAAATACTTTCAGTCCTGTCTATTGTTCCAACACTTTAATTAGATCGTTTTTTTTTAATTTCGTAGCCTGCTCATTGCTCTTTAAATTTTTGGTAACAACTAATTCACGCAATTCGTCAACTCTTAATTTATTCAGGTTTTTTTTTGTGGCATCATCCATGCTGTCAGTTAAGGTAATTATTTTCTGTTCAAGATTATCAAATTTAAGATCATTCAAATTATCTATTGTTAATCCTAAATCATCGTCATATACTTCACCAATCATCTCTTTATCTGTATCTGTAATATCGACAACATCATCATTATCGACAACATCAACCTCGTCCGATCCCAATTTTTCGACTACTAAATTATCTGTATTTGTTATATCTTCTAAAGTATTTAAATTAATATCTAATTTATCATCATCGGAACTAGAGTCTGAACAAGAATCTGAACTGGAATCTGATTCGTCATCGTCATCCTCCCCTTCATCGTCAGAAACTTCTATTTTCTTTTCATCCATTATGATTTCTCTAGTACAAGAAACTTCGTCACAACATCCACCCACACTATTTACCATACTAACCGGTCTATTCGCCATCATTTGGTTCATATTATAATTACTAATGAAATCGTGTAGAATTTTACCATGTTCAATAACACTATTTTCTAATACATTTAATCTTCGATAACAATATAACATAATACCTCCACTGATTAGTAAAATAAGGCCTAAAGTTAATAAGAAACTAGTATCTATGAAGTCTAAAAAACCCATTCTATTAAATCATAGTAATATTTTTAAAACTTATACTAAACGAAAATGATTATTCGCGAATATCTATGAAATATTTATATTTTTTAATGAATTTTGCATATTATTAATTATTTCATCGGGATATTCTAAATCTTTTAAAACTTTGATTCCTCCTTTAATTTCAGAAATTCCTTTCAATAATTTATATGTATAATCATAACTGGTTCCTTCTTTTCCGTCGATTTCTTCATTAATTTTAATATCCATATAATGATTTTTATTCACTTTATTTTCAAGCCGTTTACACAAATCCACATAATGGGTAGTTAATACAAAATTGACATTGTCCAATTTACTTACGTGGTCTAAATATCCATATCCACTCGCAATTGCCTCATATGGATTAGTTCCACTATATAATTCATCAAATACACACAAATGATTTTTGTCGGGATTATCCATAATTATTTGCAAAATATCTTTGCATTTTCGACATTCAGCCTGGAATAAACTGTCGCGATCACCAGTATCTGGAATATTAATATAACAATGAATATAATTAAATAATTTTATATCTGCTTTATCATAAAATCCACAACCTATTTGCTGACTCAATATAATATTAAATAATATAGATTTCAACACGGTAGTTTTTCCCGCTGCATTCGGCCCAGTAATAATCATATTATTTGCTAATTTAACATCATTTTTAACCGGATTCTTATCGTTTAATCCGGCAAAATAATTATTCTTTATAACCATTGATTTCTTCGATTTCTTCGATTTCTTCGATTTATTCGTTTCAACCTCGTCCATAAAAGTGCAGAAATTCATATTCTTTCTTTTCAATTGATCTTGTAGATGATTTAAATTATCTATATATCCATTGAATCCAAAAGTGTATTTGATAGCATCAATCAATGTATTATCATTATTGATTATATAAAAACATTTCATTAGATGACCCAATTGCAATACCGTTTTAATATCAAATTTGTATTCTTTGATTTTGTATAAATTGTCTAAATAGTCTACAATTATAGCTTTGTATTCACTTGTTGACTTATTAAATTTCGAATATGATGTGCATTCGAGACTATATATCAAGAAATTATCGATTTTTGTTAAAGTATTCTCTAAATAAATTTTAATGGTATTCAATGTTTCATGAATATATTTGATGTTCGTATAATAGGTTATGCATGTGTTAATATTATTATATATTTGAAATCCGTAAAAAAATAAAGAACCCGCTAAATATATTTTTTTCTCTATCGGGTAATCCATAAAATTCGACAATAATTGGCCAAGAACATGATTTCCAAATACTTTTTTTAGATGTTCCATATAGAGATCCCAAGTGATTTTATGGCCTTGAAGCTTTATTATGAAAAATGGCAACAAAAGAGATATAATGGGAATCATTAGAGCAAAAATAGGACTAGACAAATTCTGATATGCTAAACATTGCAATACTGTTTCATTTTTGTTTAGATCCTTGAATAATGGTAAATCGAGATAATGATATCGTTCGAGAAATCCGTCATCTTCAATAATATCATTGCACAATTCATATATTGTGGTGTCGTCGACAGTGTTTACGACAGCCAGATTTTCAGACGATATTTCTTTAGATTCTAATTCTGTATTCGCGAATTTAACATCGCTAAATTTCTCTAATAAAACCCGAGTATCTTTTAGAAAAATGCGATCAGTAGTATAATATTTACACCATAAATTCAAATTTGTTATTCCAAATAATGATGTTGGTGTAAATATATTACTATATAATGATTGTTTATCTTCACAATTTAATAATTCTAAATCCGTTATTATATTTTCACTTAATAAATGCCGCGATCCATCATCCAAATACTCAATCGGTAATTTAAAAATCTCTGTATATTCGGTTATATTTTTGGGTTCTACAATTGAGCCATTAAATAATACATCTAATAATTTTTCTAACATTATTAGATGTCGATATTAATATATTGAGAGATGTACGTATTTTTTGCTAAAATTTTATTAATCATAAATTATTAATTATAATAACAAAATTATTTGGGTGTATGAATATGATAATCGCCAGGATGACTATGACAATATGTACACATATGTTTACCATCAGCATAGTTTGGCCAAGCTTCTGAATTTGGAATTACGGAATGATAATGTACTCCTATATTATGTTTACAATATAAGCACGGTGCCATATTTACACCAACATAACCATGAGATAAATTATCGGTATCAATTATACCATTAGAAGAATCTAATAGAATATTTGAAGAATTAGTATTACCAGAAATATTAATAGTTGTCATTTTAATATATTAGGAATATATTATAATTATTCCTAAAATTTTAATTATAAAATCATATTAAATCATATTAAATCATATTAAATATAATATAAATGTTATATTATATTATATTCATTGATGAAATACAATCTTGATTATATTCACGATTTAATAAATACCGATAAAATTCAAAAAACGAATAAATATCGATTAAATCAAGATATTTATACAATTTTATTAGAAATAACTAATACAGTGAATTCACCATCTTACAATAAAACCCCGTATTTTGTACAGCGAAAGCCTCAACCAAAACCAAAATTCAAAAAAGTAAATGAAGAAAAATATGAAATTTATAAAGACGATATCAAAAAAAACCTCAACAAAATTACTACACACAATTATGATAAATTAAAAACAAATATTAATGATATTTTAATCAATACTGAAAAAGAAATATTGGACGCCGATTTATTGGATAATATAGCAGAAAGCATTTTTGAAATCATATTAATCTCGAAATTCAATAGCGATATTTATTGTAAATTATATTATGAAATTTTGGGTAACTATAGTTTTATCAAAAAAACATTTGATTTGTATATTGCTAAAGTGAAAAATCTGTATAATGATATTAAAATGTGCGAAACAATTAATTTTGAAGAAATGAATAGAGTAAACAAAAATAATGACAAAATAAAATCGACAATTTTATTTACAGCTAATAGTTTAGTATATAATATTATAGATATTGATTTAGTATATGAATATATATCACATTATCAGTCGGTATTAAATGAAAATTTATTAGTCGATGGAAAAAAACCATTTTGTGAAGAATTAACTGAATTAATAATTGTATTTTGTATCAATATTAAGGGTTTTACCAATCGAGATATTTATAATACTGTATTACATATGTCGAATGCAAATATTCGGGATTATAAGAGCATGAGTAATAAAATCGTTATAAAACATATGAATTTATTAGATCATTTACGGCCACTGTTTCCGAATATAAAATCTAGTTCGGATGAATATTCAAATGAAGATTCAGAAGAAGATTTCGATTAAAGGATTGAGACAAAATAATTGTGACAAAAGAATTTAGATAAAGGATTGCGATTAATCATTATATAAAATATAATTTATTTATATAATGGTATTTTCTAGAATAGATGGAGACATAAATTATAAAGAAACGCGCAACATAGACAGTATAGATTTAAATTCGACAAGCGATATATATTATGGTGAATTATTCAAAAAACCAATTAATTTTGTTATTGGTGAAGCGAATTATACCTATATAGATAAAAATATTATTTATTTTAACATATATTTGGTTAATATTGATAAATTAATTTCCAAAATCGGTGTTTATGAAATTAAAAGTGAGAAATACAGTTATATATTTGATGGTGGCACATCCAATATTAATTTTGAATTGATAGGATTCCCATTAATATTTAAATTTGTAGAAAAAATATTAAATACAGGATATATTTATAATAAAGTATCTGCGAAGGATAATGCAAAGAAAGAAGAAATGGAAGAAGGGGAACAATCTCCAACAGAACAAAAATGGGAACAAGAGACAGAAGAAGGGGTCATAGGGGATGCATCCCCTACAGAACAAGAAGGGGAACAATCCCCTATAGATGAAAGCAAAAAATTCATAACTAAATCTAAATCGCCATCGCCTTTACTAATATCACCCTTAACAACTCAAACTCAATACGAGGCAGTAGAAGAGAAGCGCATATTTAAAAAAGATGCAGATATTGTATGGATTGAAGAATTTATGACCAATAATAATTATAAATTAAAAGATAACGAAGGAGCAGGAGATTGCCTATTTGCTGTTATAAGAGATGGGTTAGAATTGGTTGGTCGAAAATTATCAGTTGCAGAATTAAGAGCTCGATTGGCAAACGAAGCAACCCAAGAGATTTTTCTTAATTATAAAAATCAATATGATATGTTTTTAAATACATATAAAATTTTAACGAATGAATTAAAAGAATTAGTTGAGAAAAATAACAAATTAAAGGACAATTTGAAAGCCGCGACAATAAAAGATGAACAAAAGAAAATAGTTTTAGAAGCAAAACGTACAGCAGAACGCCATAAACAGGCACAACGAGAGTTAAAATTGACAAAAGAAATGCTTAAAGAATATTTATATTTGAAAAATGTCAAAACATTATCGGATTTTAAGAAACTAATAAATTCATGTGAATTTTGGGCTGAAACATGGGCAATTTCTACTTTAGAGAGAATATTAAATATTAAATTAATTGTTCTTTCCTCGCAACAGTATACAACCGGCGATCAAAATAATGTATTACAATGTGGTCAATTGAATGATAAAATATTGGAGGAACGCGGAGTATTTAATCCAACACATTATATTATGGCCGATTATACTGGCGAACATTATCGTCTAATTACTTATAAGCGTCGCGGTGCATTGCGTTATTCGGAGATACCATATGATATAAAAGAATTAATTGTTAATAAATGTATGGAACGCCAAGCAGGACCGTTTTATATTATTCCTGATTTCAGAGAATTTGCTAAATTATTGAAACATGATGATAAATCATTCGATTGTACAGATGTTAAAACAAAAAATGAACTATATGATAACGATATTGTATTCCAATTTTATAATAGATCAAATGGAAAACCATTGCCTGGTCGCGGAAACGGCGAAACTATTCCTTCTGAAAAAATCAAAGAATTCGCTAAATTGGCCGAAATTAAAGAATGGCGAAAGAAGTTAGATAATACGTGGAACAATAGTCCGATATCTGTCGATGGATTAACATGGCAATCGGTCGTACATTTCTACGAGGCGAGTAAATTTAGGAACGGAAATGCGGATTTCTATAAGCAATTCTCGGTTGATTCGGGGAGTGAATTGAGTAAAGAGCCGGAATTTGCGAAGGCGGCAGGAAGTAAAACTGGGAAATTGGGAACCCGTGAATTCCGTCATAAATCGATCCTGATAGACAAAGATTTCTTAGAACGCGAATCAAAGGTAATGGAAAAGGCGATGTATGCGAAATTTACTCAGCACGAAGAAATGAAAGAAATATTATTGGCTACAAATAATGCAAAATTAATGCATTATGTGCAAGCGAAACCAGCCGAAGATTTTGACAATTTAATGTGTGTTAGGCGGGCAATTGGAAAGTAAACCTATCTTCTATATTTTCTATTAGATCTTTTATTAGATCTTTTATGGTTTTTACGTCGCTTATGGGATTGTTTTTTACCGCCACCATCAATGGACGTCTCAGATAACTTTGTAATAAAGTATGTTAATAATTTTAATATTATCTTTTTATTATCGGACGGCATATCAATAAGTATTGATTTAGTTATACTGTCAATCATATCAACCCTAATATCATAAGTATCATGAGTCACAGTCATGATACTTTGTATTAGATCTTTTATGAAAAAATGTGGATCCGGTGGTCGAGCAGTTGGTCGAGCAATTGGTCGATCAGTTGGTGGAGCAGTTGGTGGAGCAGTTGATAGAGCAGTTTGTGGAGCAGTTTGTGGAGCAGTTGCTCGCTTGGTAAAAAAAGATTTCATTTATATAATTACTAAATATAAAAAATTTCTCTAATATCTTAAATCGGGATTTACGCATATTTCATTTGTAGGGAAAATATCACCTGACATACATTCATTATTTTTGCCAACTGGAGCACATGTTCGTGTACCATTATCTGTTCCTATATAACAATATCCAGACTTTCCTGATTTTCCAGATACAGTATTCGATTGAACATTTGAATCAGCTAAATATGGATTCGGATCACTTACTTCAACTACTTCAGGTACAGGTTTTGTAGTCGATATCGTGTCTGGTGTTGTCTTATCTGTTGTTGTCGATGGTGTTGTTGTTGTCGTTGATGTCGTTGATGGTGTTGTTGTCTTATCTGTTGTTGTCGTTGATGATGTTGTTGGCGTCGATTGGGTTGTCTTATCTGTTGTTGTCGATGGCGTTGTTGTCTTATCTGTTGTTGTTGATGGTGTTGTCGTTGATGATGTTGTTGCAGCTACACTATTTGCTGAATTATTTCCCGAATTATTTCCCGAATCCTTATTATCATCATCGCTATCATCATCGCTATCATTGCTAGGACCAGGGTTTGAAGAATAACCTTGAGACTTACCAATTTGTTTTTGTAGCATATCAATACCGCCAGTACTAGTTTTTTGTGCAACATCGATTAACCCTTTTGTACCTTCTGACGTAACATTAATGGCTTGCTTACTAGTATCTCCAACTAAATCAGCAGTTTTAGATGCAATCGGCTGTAATAGCTTTTTAGTAGTATCTACAAATTTTCCTAAATATTCAAATAAATTGAATCCTAAAAACGCTATAAGCAAGACTATTCCTCCCCAAAACAATATAGATAGCCAATTTGCTTGAAAGAACCCACTTACGGGGTTATATGCTAGACTTTCCATCATAGTTTTTGTACTGGGCATATCAGATGTTAAATCAGTAGTTTTACTCTCTAATTGCGATGGTACTTTTAATGATGGAATTGATGAAGGTATCGAGGATGAAACTGTGTCTTCGGCTTTTGAAAACGATTTTTCAAAATGTTCTTTAGAATTACCCATTGTTTTTTGTATAAAATCCATTATAATATTATTTAATATATTAAATACAACAAATTTAAGTTATTAGATTTTAATATACATATACATATATATATAATTAATATGTCATATAATCAAGGTGATCCTATAAAATTACCTAATAATAGTATGAAATTATTTACTACATTATTAATACATGATGTAAAACATGATTTCGGTCCACAACGATTATGGAGTGAAGCAAATATAATTCCAGTATGTAAAATTAGTACAGTTTGGAAAGGTGGAGGAAGAGGACTAATAATAGGAGGAGGATTAGGAGATGATGAGATTGATAAAATAACCAGTTTTATAGACAGAGATGATGAGTCTAAAAAATTTAAAGAATATTTTGATACAAATTATATAGTAAGTTGCGGATTATATCATGCTGATATATATGATAAATTAAATGTAGCTACATTTTCAACTATAGCAGATTCAATAAATATTTCAATACAATCAGTATCAGAATTGGATATTGATACTATTAAATTTCCGAATATTGATCCTAAAAATTCAAAACTTGTAATATCACAAAAATTATTAATAAATTTTATATCTTATATAATAAGAAGTAGATATAATGAAACAGTCGCAGTTCCAAATAGTTTAATTCTTAAAGCAATATATTATACAATCGTTATTTATTATAGTAAATTAGATGATACTAAAATTAGAGAAATACTTGCAAGTATGACTGGCTCACCCAACTCAGATATACATAATATAATAAAATTTGCATTGAATATATTATATGATAAAGCCCAATACAAATCTTATATAGAAGAATTTGAATCTCATTTTAATATATTATTTGATATAATAATTACAAAAAATATACAGGAGAGAGATAATCGAATAAAAAAAGTATCTGAGAAACATAAGGAATTGAGAAAATATGAGCGAGAGAGTGAGCTTAAGAGTGATGACAAAAGAAGTCGGTCACTAAAACGTTCAGATAGTGGAAATGTTTCGGATATGGAGATGGAGGGAGGTGCCCCAACTGGTAGTTGTTCTTCTGCTAGCAAATGTCTAATTGATGACACTTGTAATTATGAGGTAGATGATGTAGATGTAGATCCAGATGAAGATGCAAATATAGATGGTTATGATAGTGATAATGAGGTTAATGTGACACGTGTTCCTATTCGAGAGCATAATCGACCTAGTTGGTTACACTTAGATCCTGGGTTTCAAGGTATCCAGACAGATTTAAATCGACTCAAACCCACCGTAAAAAAAGTGGTAACTGTAATTTTGAATAATACTCCAACTGCTGATTTGGTTACATTATTTCAAGAAAAAGGCGGACAAGTGGGTAACGATCCGCGAAAAAGATTTTTATTAATAACAAATACCATTTTAGCTTCTTTAGTTAATACTTTATATAAACATGTAGATAAATTAACATTAATAAACCCATTACCAAAACACAAAGCAATTGATAATTTTGCAAAAAAAATTATTACAGACTATTGTAATACGGGATTATATCAAAACATAAATTTAAAGATACTAACAAAGTCTACTGCAAACCTTGATCAAAAATTATTTCAAAAGGTTGTAACACAAAATGTAAATAACTTATATAAATTAGTGGATACTACAAAAATTATTGATCAAGAGATATTTCCTGAACAAAATAATAAAGCATATACAAATAATAAGGCATATATAATAAATAATGCGGCAATACCTTTTGGATCAGATGATAGATCATCTGCCAATGGTCAAGATCGAATTTTTTGTCCATTAAGTAGTATTATCGATCCAGCACCGCCATATCTAGGCGGGTGTGGTTATGCTGTTAGTTCTGATTATAATGAATTCGGTAATTCTGATATTAAAATAGAATCTGAATTTAACAATAATGGAAAAATATATTATAATGCTTTTCAAACAAAAAATGGAGATCAAGTAAAAACTGGATATAAATTATTTATTGGTAATAACTCAAAATTTGGTAAATCTAAAACAACTAGTGAAATAGGTGATGATTATATATATTTAACAAATGTAAATGAACAAAAATTGACAGGTGATCTAAGAGGATTATCTGTTGTACAAACATATGATAGATTTGTAGAAGAATTAATTAATAACTTTACATCTATTAAAATAAAAGAAATTTTAACAAATGATAAACATACTCCTGCAGATAATAACAAAAAATTTACATTTCTATCAATAATTTTATTAAAAAGTTTAGGTGATATGATACAAGAATTTAATGGAATATTAAAATATGGCGGGTATATTAAAAATCCAACAAACAAAATAAACAATCCGAATATTATGCCATGGAACAATGGTGATGCTTTAAGATGTGTATTATCTAATGATCAACCATCCGCGGCACGTATAATCCTTTATAAATATATATTTCCTAAGGAATGTTTAAATCAATTGGGTTATGGGGGATATTGTCATTATAATCAATCTGGTAATAAAAATAAAACATATGTAATAATACCATATTCGGCAGCAGGACAATCGTCTTCAGTACTTGGAAAACAAAAGGCATCA
>Ga0115547_1001268_pt1 | contig 15224 bp, 15 predicted proteins | sample COGITO_mtgs_1004_3_FD_87185 | JGI IMG/M metagenome (GOLD analysis project Ga0115547, IMG submission 87185) | Pelagic marine microbial communities from North Sea - COGITO_mtgs_100420 | ecosystem: Environmental > Aquatic > Marine > Epipelagic | place: Germany:Helgoland, sampling site Kabeltonne...
AACAAATCGTAGATAGTGATTTTATCGATAGATCGACGATAAGAATGGGACTTGGTCGTTATGCCGAAAACTATAGAGTCGATTTACCCAAATTATGGACATTATGGATACCAGCCACCATCATCAACTTTATGTTCAATCCAATTTGGATGCGAATTCCTTTCACCGCAACAATCAGTGTGGTTTGGACAGGTATTATGAGCATGTTGAGGGGGTAGGGTTGTTGTTTTAAATTATTATGTTTAAAATATTGCGTAAGCTAAGATATTCTGAAATATTCTTATAATTTGTATTTTTTTTCCAGTCTTGATTCCTACGTTATCAAAACATCACAAAATTAACTTATAGTGCATTTGGCTTTCATTGTATAAATAACAGGTCGTAGTTGCGTTAGTACTACTAATTATTTCACATACATTGCCCATATCAGTCAATACATTAACATTAAATCCATACGTCTCAGCTGCTATCATGATTTCAACTTCCCCCTCTATCCAGCTACCCGGTTTCGAAATATCGAGGCCTCTTAGTACACCACGATTGGCAAAGTGATAGCCATTTGAATGAAGCCAAATCGTCATATCGTTTCGTACATCGACATATTTCTTTTGGTTATTGAATACAAACTTTGCTATACATCTATAGAAACAATTCCCCCCTGCACCACAATCCAAAAGTGATACATCTGTTTTCAACGATGCACATAAAGCAGTCTTAATGGCAATTTCCATTTCGATTTGATCAATATGCTCTCTATACCCACCTACTTTTCTAAAGTAATCTAAGGATTTTTTCAATTCTGAAATTTGACGCGATAAAGCAATTAAATCTGGTTCAACGTTCTTTGTATTTCTCCGCGCTTCAACTACGTATCTAAATGAGCTCATGATGCTAAGTTTCTATATAATTATCGTAACAAACACATCTCGATGATATTTTTTTCTTTAAACATAAAACTTGTTTTTAAGAGAATTATAAAAAACGCAATGGCATCGAGGTTGATTGATTTCCTGAAGAATAATCAGATTCTTAAAACAATGGGTAATGAGAGCTATAAAAAAATGAAAAATTGCTTTAAGTATCATTCGATGTATCTAAAACTATAAACCTTTTATACAAAATGTTATTATTAGATTACTTACAAAATCATACCAAATACAATTCATTAGAAAGCTTCTATAAGACAAATGATGTATTTAATTCAAATAACGGTCTTTCTATCGTACGAATCCCATACCCTCCAACCGATGAAAATTGCATGTTAAGTGGATTGTGCTTTGAAACAGACACACAACTCATTGTTGCTAAGGGTCTAGCATCTCCTCTGTCATTCGATCCAATTACTAGTCCAACTAAAATGTCAATGGTGTCGGTACGTATCCAAAATGCAAACATTGGTTCTATCGTCCATGTATGGTTTTACAACAATCAATGGAATGTATCAACAAAGAATCATCTTGATGCGACGACTATTAATTGGCATAATTTAAATCTAGGCGAGAAGTGTCTGGATTCGTTAAACTTGGAAGTATTGAATCCATCATATTGTTACACAATCTTTATCCCAGACTATTTGGTACTTGCTACGGTAGATGTAATGCATATTGGATCGGTTGATTTGAAAACAATGAAAGAGGTTGATGATCATTCAATCGAACTACCGAAACCAAAATGGTTAAATGACTTTCGCAATTGGGACGATTTAATCGACTACGTTGATGAACTTCCAATAAGTTGCCCTGGTGTATTGCTCTACAACTTAGAAACATCCTATCAATATTTCATGAGAAATGAAAAGTTCGATGAGATTGAGAAGATGTTGGGTAATAATCGTGACATTGAATATAGATGTATTGTATTGAATCATCTAGGCAAGCGTAAGATCGCTGAACAAATATTCCCTGTATTGGTTAATACTTTTACAGAAATTGAACAATCTTTGACAGAGATTGCAAAGGTTGTGCATGATTGTTATGTTAAACGATTTATCAAGAAAACATCAAGATTAATCGTGCATCCAGAAATTCACACAATCATGCAACATATGCACAAGGAGTTCTTGGAGCGCCGTCGTGCTGGATCGTATGTGCGTGTGACCGAAGCGATGGTTAATGCTCGGATTTGGATCTACTCTCCCCGAGGTATTGCGAAACTTCTACGAATGTCTCGCAATCCCGAAACGAAATTATTAATCGTGCATGATACCTTTGAAAGTGATGAGATGTACAAAAACTTACTTCAAGAGTTTGCTAAATTAAGCGCAAAACCAGAAAGAAAATACAGAAAACATCGTTAATTTTTTTTAATCAAACCAGATGATTAACGTAGAAATAATAAACATTGGTTCAGATAAAAAAGTATTTAGTAAATTATTGTTTTATTTTCTTTTATTCAAGAGAATGAATTATTCCACTAATTTATTAGTATTAATTCTTTCTGCAGCTGTAGGTTTTTTCTATATGCAAAATAAAAAAAACAAGCAACGTCTTAGAATTTTGAATCGAGAAGTTCTCAGACAAGAAGAACAAATAAATAAACTCTATCTACAGATCAACACATCTAAAAGCATGGAATCATCCAGTCGTTATGTTAAGGAAGACAATGATGGGTATGTAGATGATAGCTATTATGAGGATGAAGATATGGGCGAGTACAATATGTATGAGGCTGAGGCTGAGGCTGAGGCTGAGGCTGAGGATGAGGCTGAGACTGAGGATGAGGCTGAGGCTGAGGCTGAGGCTGAGACTGAGACTGAGGCTACTGGGATGATAGAGATGGGTCAGTTTGGAATAATATCAAGTTTTATGCCTCTAATTGGTCAAAGTATTGGTCCGTTGATATCTAATCTCAATTCTCGAGTAGAAGAGGTTGCTTCCACAAGTTCTGGGGGATATGAAGACTCATCGTCATCATCAGATGATACTCTATCGGTAGACTTTAATAATATTAGTGAGGATGAGGATGAGGATGAGGAGGAGGAGGAGGATGATGATGAGGAGGAGGAGGATGAGGATGAGGATGAGGAGGATGTTATTTCGGAGCGCTTGGTAAATGTATCGGTTGGTGATAAGACGCTTAATGTCATAAGTATTGAAGAAAGGATTGAAGATGTTGAGGTGATTACGATGGAAGACCGGTGCTCAGAGGAGAAGGCTGTTATTGAGAAATTTGACGATAATGTAGATTCTTCAACTTGTGTATGGGTAATGAAACGTGGAGATAAAAAGGGTATGATGTGTAACAAGAAAACGAAAGACAAATTAATCTACTGTCCTAAACATGTTAAATAAGGTTATTTTTTGTATAGATATATATAATGGAATATTTAGGTCAATCAGTGTGTGAATTATTTATGTATAACCTGTGGCATTTTGTTATCTATTCCTTGTTGTTTAGAGGATTTCCGAATAAACCTAAGCTAAAACAAATATTCATATATTCAATGAATAGCATACTTTCTGCTTTCATCCTCGTGACATGTTGTTTGTCGATCAAGTGGAAGTTAAGTAATGTTATTCAACCTTCTATATATCTTATCGACACACTCGAGGGGTGGGTCACACTGATAGTCTATATATGTATGGTTATTTTCAAAGCACTTGGAGTTGATGATAAGAATGCATGGAATCGGATAAGTTATCTATTTATATTCCAAAGGATCGCACTCTCAACCTTATTCGCTTCTTACCTAACTTCAAACATACAAACAGGGACCATAGTTATAGCTCAAATCATTGTTACGGTGATCTATCTAACGATCTACTTACTCTGGACTTGTCTAACAACAGCATCTAATCATTGGATAGAATCTTGGATTTATTATACTGGATGTATGATAACAATCACAAGATCGTGTTTGTCTACACGACTTGGACGATTAACGGCTGTAGAAATTTATAAATTGTGGAATCAAACTCATTATTTTCACGTAGAGTCATATATATCGATATCAGAGTATTTGTTTGGTATCGTCGGAGATCTAAATTTTGGAGATCTATACTTACTCATACTAATCATTGAAATAAGTCTATCCTACACCTTCTACACCAAATACTCTGCTATTGACAGAAATCAGTTGAATGAAGTTAATTCACCTGTATGATTTGTCCAAAAAAAAATGAATAAATACATATCACCCCCGCCCCCTAATCATCAAACAAGTCAACCATGCGCTTACGATCATCCACCAACCAACCACATAGAAACACAGCCCAATTACTAAGAGACCGCATGAATTATCTCAATACCGAAAGATACGGTTTTGTTGCATTCCTAATGAATGGATCGATAAGATATTACAGGTTCGACATTGATAGTGTAAATACGACCAGCCTCACATGCAGAGGGAAGTGGAGCAATGGCCCAAAGTATAAACACATAGCTCTAAGTAGTCTTCTTATTTACGAAGACTTGGATTTAGATGGACTCCGACTCGTGTATGGTGTTGATAAGGACGGGAATAACTTTTTGTACAGTACAAAGTTTGACAATCTACTTCGTGGTGAATATCCTCTATACATTTGAAGAGCAACTGCTACAAAGATTACGATCCAACGATACTGTATTTTTTTCCTGCAGTTAGTAGTACTTGTTGGAGATAATATTGTCCATTGAAAAATGTAACAATAGAACCACATAAAAACATCATATTATTGACCAAAGTTTTTGGTTCGTTCATCCAGGCAATGTATTGTAGAGTAAAGCAAAACATTAGACCCGGGGCTCGAATCCAGGTATTAATTACCACCGATATGTTGATTCGCGTATGTTTTGAGATTATTTTTTTATCAATCAGATATAGGGCCATGTAGTCGATTGCTCCGGGGAAACCACAAACGAAAACAACCGTCATTGGTAGAATTTCTCCTGAATTCGTGGTGAAACGTATGATATTTCCTGCCGTAACGAACAGAAAGTGATGAAAATAGTCAGCAGTTGTGCATTCGTATCGTGCTAAGTGGTAGATGTGAAGGATGGTGACCAAATCTAAGGGAAGATTATTCGTCGTAGGATTCATAAGAGTATGGATAGGGTCGTGTAGTAATGACCAAACGGATCCCATGCAACTGATTGCGATTGCAATATTACCAACAAAATGGATTAAAAACCATCGCGACTTTGGATTGGTGTCGTTGAGAAAATACTTTGCGAAAAAGTCGAAGAGGAAGAGGAAGGCGGTGAAGTAGATTAGTATCATTATAAAAGCTAATTAAAAAAAATATACATTATAACGACGTAGATGAGGTTAATGAATTTAGAAGTCTACTTGTTGTGCTAATGTGTGCGGCCGTGTCGTTGGTAAATACAAAGTAACTCCAAGCAATGACCGAAATAGGTATGATCATTATACAAAGAACAATGAGCGCTATCGTGGCGTATGATAAAGTCTTCAAACCAAAATCATTTGGGTCCGCTGGATTATACTCAATCTCAATCTTCTGATCTACCACATATAATTTCTGTGTATCATTTAATAGAATATCCTGGGTGTATTGGTTATCATCATGGGTATGGGCTATGGTTAAGGAACAATCGTTTACAATTCGCTTCTTACATTTTTTATTAGCCTTACAATTTTCCTTCACCTTTTTCGAACACCCTCCCCCAATTACCTTACCAACAGTTGTTTTGGATCTAACTTTCTTTTTAAATAACAAAGTGAGTAATATAATACAACATATGATTATAACTATCGTTGATATAACCACATCAACAGCTGCACTCATTCTTGCAAAAACTTTTGATACATCGGCGATTGTCATTATTATAAGTATGAAAATAAATTATTTCTACAGTTTGTACAAACAGCACCATCATGTTACGGCGTACGGTCACATTTTGTGAAAAGAAACAACTTCTCAACATATCAATGTATTTCGATTCAAATAAAATCGCATCCTCCTCTTCCAAAATACGTAGTAATATTGGTTACATCAACAATCTGTACGTGAAATCAGGCTACCGTGGAGTAGGGAATGGGACAAGATTGTTAAAGGATACAGAGGAAGTACTACGAAACGTAAGATACGTGAACAAATTTGTCCTTACCGCGTACGAAGAACCAAATTCTATGTTGGAGAGATTCTACCAAAAGAATTTTTACAAAAAGACAGAAAAGAAAATATCGAGTGTGTATGACAATTACGATATCGTCTACGATTTGGTGCGGTATGAGAAAGGTAATCAATCATAAGCATATAAACAATACCTACGTACGTAATACAATGAGCAAACAGATATCAGATAGAGAAATTGAATTGCGATTCTACAAATTAAATATCAAAAAATTTCGTAGAAAATTGATCTCAGTAGGTGGATTTGTGTACAAGAAGCCTCGGTTGATGCCGAGGATCGACCGAGTGAATCCCCCAACGCACTAAACTTTGAAGATACCTATGTTCGTTTCAAACCATTGATTAAGAAAAAGAAAACCAACGATGAGCAATTAAGACTTCTGAAAAAAATATAATCATTCCATCCAATCATACTACGCTTACTTCATATCCGACCTTAGATTCTCACACAAATCCTTCGCATCTCCTAACAACATATTGGTATTCTCTTTCACAAAAACAGGATTGTCCACTCCAGCGTATCCAGGGGAAAGGGATCGTTTCATCACAACCACTTCCTTGGATTTCCACACCCGTAGAACCGGCATACCAGCAATTGGTGAATTCGGGTCATCCTCGGCAGCTGAATTGATCGTATCGTTCGCACCAATAACTAAGGTTAGGTCGGTTTGGTCGAAACTATCGTTGATCTCCTCCATCTCCTCCACAATATCGTACGGAACCCCAGCTTCTGCGAGCAAGACATTCAATTGACCGGGCATTCTACCCGCCACGGGGTGGATCGCAAACCGTACCTTCTTATTCTGTTCCTTTACCAAGGATTCGACCAATGCGGCTAAGGGGTATTGTGCTTGAGCAACGGCTAACCCGTAGCCAGGCACGATGATGATGTTTTGTGCTTCTCTGATTTTATCTGCGACCGTTCCAAGCTCAACAACCGTCGCCTCACCCTCAACAACCGCAGCCACACCGCCACCCGATTTCTTCATTCCACCTAAGATGACGGAAGTTAGATCTCGATTCATGGCCTTACACATAATATTAGTAAGCGTTGCCCCCGAACACCCGATCAAGGCACCGATGGTGGTTAGGATAGGCTCAGAGAGCATGAACCCTTCGGCACACAACGCCCAACCCGAGTAGGAGTTCAGTAGTGTCACGACGACGGGCATATCGGCACCCCCAACACCTGCGGTTAGACTCAAACCGAGTAGGGCCGAGGAACCTAAACCAGTAGCTAAGCCCACACCACCCATTCCATTGGCAAACATAATTCCACCACCAACAACACCAAGACCCAAAGCAGCATTCACTGGATTCAATCCAACCATTGGTTTAGAGCCCAACAAACCATCCAACTTACCATAAGCGATCAACGACCCTGTTGTCGTAACTGCCCCGATTGTCGTAGCTGCGTAGATAGAGGCCATGCGTAGAGCATCTGCTGATGCATGGAAGGTTGCGTAGTCTCCCACGGCTGTGAGTACGGCGGCCAAACCAACGAGGGAATGGAATCCCGCGACTGCTTGGGGTAGGGAGGTTAATTCGATTCGATTCGCGGCGTATCGACCCACCAAACCACCACTACCAATCAATCCAATCATTGCGGCTGCGGTTGTTGGATCGGAGGCCGTCGCAATCATCGTCATGGTGATGCCTAACGCAATACCAGTTTGGCCACTAATAGTTCCTAATCGAGCAGTGGATTGACTAGATAGACCAGCAATTCCTCCAATACACAACATAGCAGCAAGCGAGCTACCAATCGCCCCAACCTCGGCATACCCAGCAAGCGCAGCTAGGGTGAATCCGCCCAACGTCGCGGCGGCGGGGTAATTGTAGTAACCATAATATGTAGTTGGATCGGATGGTCTGTTAAACATATTTAACATTTTATCGGTTACGGTGAAGCCACCAAAAATATTGATTGCACTTAGAAAGGTCGCGGTTCCGGCCATTCCAACAACATATGGATCACTCGCGTGTGCCATCAAATGCATTCCACCCAACACAGTCGCCCCACTAATCGCATTCGTAATCGCCATCAACGGTGAGTGGAGTGCATGTGATACATTGGCCACGGATTGTGCACCAACCAAATTGGACAATACGAAGGTACCAAACATGTTTGAGAATCCAACATGTGGTGCCGCCATACCAACCGCCAAACCGGCTGCCCCGACCATGGTGGCGGTCTTCGAACCATCGATGTAGGGTTTTTGATGATCCACAACAACCACGGGCTCTGTTGCTTCAACACGTAGAACCGGTTCAACGGGTTTCAATGGTGGAGCGGGCCACATACTACGCCCCTCATGGGTTACCAACATTTGGCGTACCACATCGTCCTCTAGATCTACGCTCCACGAAGTTTTCTTGGTCTTGTTGTGGTCCTTCCTCATCATACTAAGTAGTAGTTTTTGAACATTGTTACCAAATAAAGTTGAGGCAGTTGTGGGTAGTCTGGATACTAGATCGGTATACCCAATACACGTTACATTATTATCCGTAGTAATAACCTTATCTTTTATCGTTGTCTCCACATTCCCTCCATTCTCTGCAGCTAAATCAACAGTAATGGATCCAGGTTTCATACGATCCACCATTTGTTTCGTGATCATAATTGGAGCTGGTTTGTTTGGAATCAGTGCTGTGGTGATCACAATATCCGCATCTGCCGAGTGTTTGGAAAGTAGTTCTCGAGCCTTAGCATGCCATTCTGGTCCCATCTCCTTTGCATACCCCCCCGACCCCGCCGCATCGATTGCATCCGATTCGACTTGAAGGAATTGTCCACCAAGAGATTCAACCTGTTCCTTCGTAACTGGTCGTACGTCGAATGCGTAGACCATCGCTCCCATATTCTTAGCACTCTGGATCGCGGCCAAACCAGCTACCCCCGTACCAATAACCAAAACCTTTGCTGGTGGTGTGGAACCAGCGGCGGTCATTTGTCCAGAAAATGTTCTCCCATAGGCATTCATCGCCTCAACAACCGCACGGTATCCTGCCAGATTCGCCTGTGAGGACAGGACATCGAATGCTTGACCGCGGGAAATTGTACGAGGGATACAATCAAGTGCAATGGATGTTGTTTTGTTGTCAATCATACGATCGATGAGGTGTTGATTCTTCGAAGGATTGAGTAGACTAATGATCGTGGTTGGTTTGGATGGGATTTGATTGATATCTATTGGTTGAACCTTCACAACAACATCAGCCTCATTCATCAGATCCTTCGCCGAATCAACAATACGAGCACCCGCATCAACATATTGCTGATTCGATAGTTTCGCAGCAAGACCCGCATTCTTCTCAACAAGAACATCTTGATATCCTGATTTCAAATATTTCGTAACATTTTCGGGAGTGATTGCTACCCTAGATTCTAGGTTAGCGTTCTCTTTCAATACCCCAATCTTTGTTTCGGACAACTTCCGTAATGTCGAAAACCGATTACTACGAAAGAAAAAACGACGAGACGTGAGCATTATATAGATAGTACGGATATTATTGGTATGAATTAGACTTGATAAAATAAAAATGGTTATTGCTTAATCGTAACGGCTGTATAAATATTATGACGTTCGTTTTCTTCTTTGTAGGGATTCATCATCACATCATCAAATACATCTTTATAATTGATCATATCCTTTTTGTTGAATACTTTTTGAAGTTCCAAATCACTACTTTCTACCATATTAGATACAATACAATCCAATTGCTTGGTTTGTTCGTATCTAAAGCGGTACATTGTAGTATAAGTAGGTATTAAAAGAAATTATCCGATTGTTTCGATTTTTGTCAATATATCACAACACTCATTGGATTCACAATCACACCCCCCGTCGTATATTTTTGGAATATTGTGATTCGGGATATCGGATGAATAATACTTGTGTCCATTCGTTGAGGTAACTTTGATGTCTTCCAAATATTCCTTTGGAATAAATAACCGAATGATCTTCCACAATATCTTAAATGTTGCGGAGGCATTGATGATCCACACCTTCTCAACACTACCAAGTGGATTAGATAGTTGGAGGGTTATCATTTCTACGATAAAGTCTTTGTACTTTTTTTTAACAACCACATACATAGGAAGGCAACTTACGTCGATAATATGAATCGACCTTCGGGGATTTACGACCATACCGGGTCCCAATTTTTCCATGATCCGGGATTCGATTTCAAATAATTTCCAAAAGTATTCTTGGATTTTAGACATCTCGAATTCAAGAAGTTTATCGAAATCTAGGTTTTTGCCATAATCATGATAGTGCACGATATGCCCATCCCGACTGAGTCCATGGAAGAGACGGTTGTTTTTAAAAATCATGGCGAGTTCGTTATCCTCTTGCTTAAATCTCAATATTAGATCGTGATCAACAACATCATCCAGGTTTTGATTATCCTTATACGAGAGCTTCAAAATTTCTAACTCTCTTACCAACATACTCGTGAAACAAAGTGGTGTCTTTTTGTTAAAGTCATATATCACCCTATCACAAATCCGTAGAAATAGTTGGGGGGGTATTCGTTTCTTATATTTTATGATTTTTGTGTAGTCAAATACAACATTGTCGTTCTCAGTCAATCGTAGGATGGTTTGTTGATTGTTTGAAGTCGATTCACTCTTTTTCTGCTCCACAAGATACATACATACAAACTCTTTCCAGAACACATCCTTAGCCTCCTCAAAACAGCCAATTAAGGTTGTGTTGCTTGTGGTGGTGGTGCTTGGGGTGATTGGGGTTGTTGGGGTTGTTGGGGTTGTTGGGGTTGTTGGGGTTGTTGTGTTTATTAATTTGTAGACCATACCGAATATATATTTACGATGCATTTTTTTTATCAATATAAATTATGATTGTTCAACTATTTAATTGGAAATTTCAACAAATTACGGCAATCATTCCAGAAATGGCCACGAATGGGGTGAGGTATATTCACGTATCCCCCCCAACTCTTTCTATCGATCGTGATGGGGAATGGTGGGCAACCTACCAACCCTTGCACTACTTCATCATCGAAGGTCCATTAGGCTCGAAACAGCGATTTAGAGAAATGTGCGGCGTGGCGAATGGGTATGGGGTTGGAATTATTGCCGATTGTGTGATCAATCACATGGCCGATCCACGTAAAGCCCCTTTGAGGTATGGAGACGAGACTATACTACGCCAACACCCTCTGTGGCCAACGTTTGCTGGTCAATACTTTGCGCTTCCAGAATCTCGTAAAATGTTGTTTACCAAAGAGCATTTCTTTACTCATCAAAAACACAAAATCACGAATTACGATTCCCGCAAAGAAGTTGTATACGGGAATCTTGGTACACTCCCTGATTTGGATATTCATCATACGTACGTACGAAGGATTCATGCTGAGTACTTGAAATTTTTGATCGAATTAGGTGTAGCGGGGATTCGAATCGATGCAGCGAAACACTTACCCGAAACGTATGTTGCCTACATCGCCAACACCTTCCTACGTATATATGGAACCAATCGACCTATTCATCCAATCGTGTTGTGTGAAATTATCGCATCTGAAAAAAAATTTACTAAATGCATTAAACCATATTTGGATACCGTACTATCGGATACAAATTACCAAAACATACTCTTCTACAACTTCCCCCTTCTTCATAAGACTAAGAAGCTGCTCAGAAGGCGGATGAGGGTATGTGATTACTTCGAAACCTACGTTGATGGAATCTCAACCTTTAATGCTCTTCAATTTAGTTGCAATCACGACATCCCGTATAACGAATGTTTTCGATATCTTGAAATCAAAAAAATCAACCAACTGTACTTTGTCGAAATGACAAACATACTGTTTGGACATGGGGTAGGGTATTATTTCATCGATCAACCCGGGAGCGATACATTATATTGTTACGAAGCATCTAAGCAACGTCGTCTATTCGAACTATTTGCTCTATCTAAAAGAATCAAACCCTTCCCACCAATGGAGTGTTTGTGGAGTGATGGGAAGGATTTTTGGCTTGGGATACGGTTCAGAGAGGATCGTAAGGATGGTGTTCTAACGATCATCAACAACACACCCTATACCTACGTGCTCCACTCAAACTGGCCATCAAGTGTGTTCTCCAAACTCCCCGATCATACGTACGATGGAATCGGGATGAATAAGAATGAGGTATTTACGATCAAGGATGGAAAATTAATGCATACCATACGTACGATACCTCATACCGTGAATGTGTATGGTATGCGTGCGACGGGTGAGGATGAGGACGAGATAGAACAATTCGATACCATCATGCATAGGGTCCATCGGAAATTAATAGATGGGGTTGAGTACATCGAAGATTCGTTCGATCAACCAGATCGACGTCTCGAGATATCAAGCAATTTGAAAGAATTGAGTCATCAGATCAATCTTTTAGAAAAGGAGCTATCCATCTGACGTTGGTGATAAAAATCAGATGAATTGGTATCAATAGTTGTGGTGGAGAATACCTCGTCTAACTTATTTCCAGAAAATGGGTTTGGATCATACGAAGGAGGTTGTTGTGGTGGTGGTGGTGGTGGTTGTTGGGACCTTGAGACTAAGTTATTGAAAAATATTGCAATTTTACTTTGGATCATTTCCCGTGATTTCAAGGATTTGACCTCATTGAACAGCTCATCGACCTCGTTCTTGACTTCTTTCAAAAACACCCCTCTTTTGTTATCATACACAAACAACGAGGGGAGATGCTTAACCCCAACTTTACCAGGGAGATCGTTTTCTTTCAATTGTTGGGTAGTATGGTAAGGGAAGGATAACCAATTCATCTTCTTAAAATAATTCTCAAAGGAATTCTCAGTCTCATCGTGGGACATGAAGATGATCTCGATCCCATTGTGATCATACGCTTTCATCGCATTGTAGATATAATTTAATTTAGGAGTAAACTGTGCACACGGTGGGCACCACGATGCCGATGCATAGATCAATACCAAGGAAGTTTTTGCAAGAGATGCCGTATCGTACTCATATATTTGATCAATCTTTCGACCCATCTCATCATTGCCATACGACTGCAGGAGTGTGGGTGACAATTTTGTCAACCAATAACCTCGTTTGGGTCGTTCTAATGTTGTGGGTCTTGTCCAGTCATCATTCATCATACTTTATTTACAAATACTATATATAAATAATGTAAATAACTTTTTTTTTATTTCTTCCTGTAATATATTATATTTCGACATCATGTCTTTATCGAATTTATCCGAAGATGAAACCAGTCTGAGTCTATCCAGTCTTATCGTACGATCTCCTTCAAATAACCAACACACCGCTTCCTCCGATATGTCCGAAACCATGAACAACTTTTTCAATCAAGCGAATGCAAGCGACACACTTAGTGAATCGAGCCATCAACCATTCGTCGTCCAACGTGGTGGCGGTGCAGTCCATGATTATGATGATATCGCGACCGATTCTTCGGATGCGGTTTTCGTTGATGGTTATGGTGAAGGGTATCGTGGAGGGTATGAGACCGATGATAGCGAGTTGATGACCGATGTTCAAGGATTCAAAGATCGTATCGACGAATTGGTCGCCCAACGTGGTGCTGTTGAGGATGCGAACACTACCTCAATGAGCGATGTGTATCCAACCAGAGGAGGGATGGAGACGATGGATGGATCGTATTATAAAAATGAGTCTACGTTGTCTAACAATGCTTTTAGTTGGAATCAATGGATCAATGAAGCTTACCGTAAACTTATTGAAACTAAGCCAACATTACCCGTTTCGAACAAACATCTTGTTTCTCAGTACTACGCTTCCAAATTCTTAATGGACTTAGACAAAATATTAAGAGCCGATACTACGGAAGATGCTAATACCACAGCAACTACCAAATTAAATGAATACCAAAAGAAAATACAAGATGCCGACGAATCAAAAGTAAGTTGGATTCAACAAAATCCATTACCCAACATCAATGCCTTAAAGCAATCCCTTACTCACCCCGTTGCACTTAATCCTCTGATCGAGCAAGGTATCGAATCCCTAATCATTCAATTGGAACAATTCGTTCGTAATGTGGATATGAAAATGTATGATCAAACCGCTTCGGTTCTACCCTCTAACTATAAGGAGGCGCTTGGTTTGAAGGATAGTGCGCGTCAACATAAACAATATTTAGATAACATTAATTTAAAATTCCGTTCAACCATTGACTTCCCTTTCAGTAATGAAGTTGATAAATTAAAAAGTTTGTATGATGATCTTATTTCGATGGCTGAAATGCAAAAAGAGTATACTGAAGATAGGGATACCAAAGGTTTGATCCAAAATCGTATCGAAACCTTGGGGGAGTTGAAGAATAATGTTGAGACAATTATGGGTACTTCGAAAGAGGAGCAATCCAAAGGAATGGCAAACTTAATGAATCTTAGTAATCTGAAACGATATGGAGTAGGAAGCGATTATAAGGCAACTCCATCGATGAGAGGTGGTGGTGGAGGTGAAGCTTCGTATGCTAAGGATATGGCTACATTCCAACAAAAACTACTAAGTAACGAACAAACCTTCCATCAAAAGTTTAAAAAGGCCGTACAAGGGTACAAGTCAATATTTAATGAGATGAAGCGAATGAAGTAAGTAAGCGATAGAGTTAAATTGAACCAACCTTGTTCTTTTCTTTTTTTATAAAACGAGGATGTTGGTGCAAAAAAATGATTTCCTCTTTATGTTTTTCGTACAAACTAATTGGTAGTAAGAAATGGGAATTAAATATCTATACAGTGAAATTAAGAAAATTGCAGTGAAGAAGGAGTATGTGGTTTCGAAAATCCATGGTAAGAAAGAGGTTTGGGCAGTGGATGGTCTATCGTTGGCGTATACAATCCACAATCTCGAACCATACGTGCTTGGTTGCTTTCAGAATTCGGAGACACATTTAATGAAGATTATCAATGCCTGTAGCTCGGCCAACATACGCTTGGTTGTTTTCTTCGATGGCCTATCGTCGACACACAAGACAAAAACGCTTAGGAAAAGAAAACGGGAAAAGAATGCTATTTTAGATAAATGGAACAACACCACGACCGCAACAACCGCAACGACCGCAACGAACGCATCGACCGCAACGACCACAACAACCACAACAACACTACCCCCACCACCACTCCC
>Ga0115547_1001270_pt1 | contig 15218 bp, 13 predicted proteins | sample COGITO_mtgs_1004_3_FD_87185 | JGI IMG/M metagenome (GOLD analysis project Ga0115547, IMG submission 87185) | Pelagic marine microbial communities from North Sea - COGITO_mtgs_100420 | ecosystem: Environmental > Aquatic > Marine > Epipelagic | place: Germany:Helgoland, sampling site Kabeltonne...
GTGACTCCAGAAGCATCACAGCTCAGCCAACAGTTTTTCATCCACAGCTGATCAGCCTCTGACTTCAGTTGAAATGCAACATTGTCGACCTGCTTAGCAAGATCATTTACTTTAGCTTCCACTAGCCCGACACGCCGATATGCAGGGCTTAGTTTTGACCAGATATTTTTAAGAGTGTTTTTCATGTATTGATTAGCAGTCTTATTTGTCGGTAAATGCAGATGAAACAAGCGGATGATGCAAGCGGATGAATCCGTAATAGCAGCATCATCTTACTCATTCTCACCCCACTCAGCTATCACCTCACAAGCGCGCTTTCTAGCACGCATGTTGGCCTCGAATAATAAGCGCTCCCGCTGTTTCCAAAATAGTTTGCGCCGCATTCCCCCTATCCAGGTTCGCAATGGAGAAGTCTCTACGGCCTGCGGTGGATCTCCTCTGAGGGCATGAAGAATCATTACGGAGAAATCAGTCCCCTCCCTCAACCTAATGAGATAATCCAGTTCTAACCTGCCTGCTGAAATTAAATGCTTCATACTCAAACTAGGAAACGACCCAATAGAGAACTTCAAATCCGATGCTGTCAGAGCGAGATCCTCATCCTCGGCATTAGTGAGCCCCTCCTTACCGCGCCGACCGAGATGCTTCCTGCGTGGGTCTCCCTGCACACGGCGCACAAACTCGTCTGCAATCTCTCGGCGCAGACACATGCCGGCCGTTGGGATCATGATGAAATTCGTCCACCGTATTTTGTCAACTTTACGACAAGCGAGCAAATTGGAAAATTCCCCGATCCATTCTGGAGGAGGACATTCATATTCAGCAATCATGCTACCACCCCAGGTGCCCATTAAGGGATACTCCGCACCAATCCTCATGGACTCTTCGAGGTAATTCTCAGCCAGCACGTTGTCATCATCGACAAAGAGCACCAGCGGCGTCTTCGTCTCAGTAAGGCCACGAATACGACACGGAAGGATACCCAGCTCAGGCTCCTCGACAATGCGACTCTGAGGATGCCATGATAGATCCAGCCTCTCACTCAGTGGCGGCTCACTCGCATTATCCACCACAAGAAAATCCCACTGCTCATAAGGCAAAGTCTGCTTACGCAAAGCCTCAAGCGTGCGCCCCAGGTAATCCTCTCGTGGATTATGCGTGCAGATAACGACGGTAAGTTCTACTGACATGTGTGTTTTTGATTAAGGGCCTTATTGAGAAAGCAGCCTCTCAAAGCATTCAGGCAAGCGATCCACTGAATGCTGAGCGTGATATTCTTCCCATCGGGCGCGTAGCCGCAGCTGATCACTGTAGCCATCGGCTAGCATAAGTTTAATCGCTTTTACGATGTCCTCTAGATTGCCCTCTGAGACGACTTCACCCATCTCATATTTGCGAACTCGCTCCGCCATAACGTAACCGTCACTGACAATGATCGGGCGCTTGAAAACAGCAGCCTTGGTAAGAATATTGCTACTATTAGGAAAATTTCTATAAGCAGCGTAAATAAGATCTGATGCACGCATCGCGGCATTAATTTCTGCATCCGAACTAATGTATTGCATGTGGGCAAATACATTTTCATGATTTTGCCAAATCTTCAGCATCTCCTGACGCTTACTGGTTTCATCAATCCCATACCAGCTCAGCTCACCACCAAGAAAGAAAAAAACATCACGCATTGACTTGTGTTTTATCAGCGCGGTGAATTCCTCAAGGCCTTTTGTCCATTGCAAATGACCCATCAAACTAACCACAGGGCGTCCTTGTGCAAAACTGAGAATCTTATGCCCTAGATCAGATTCCTCATCCTCAGAGGCTGGTAAATGCTCATCAGTAAAATCTGGCATCAAAACAATCGGCTTTCCACCAGCAATTTTTTGCATCGGCTCCACCGCACCTTCATCGAGCACAGCGGCACTACGCATCAAACTCGATGAGAATATTTTTTCGGGGCAGGGCATCAAACTCGAATAAGGCACAGGGCTGTTTGGCATTCTGAAGGATCTAGCATGTAAATAAAGCCCTGACCATGAGAAGCCGAAACGCTTCTCAACCCTATCAAAATGCTGAAAATCTTTATCATAGATACAAGCGAAAAAGACCAGATTGATATCAGTCCCCTTAGATTTCTCCCACAGACGAAGACGTTTACCGAGACCGCCAAAACGACGCCATGCATCATGAATCCCTCGATATCTCGCAGGCCGCATTTTCGAAGGCATAGGTTGCTCTAACTTTGCAGGTTCTGCAATGCCCCCCCCATAACCCTCATCTTCTAGACCAGCTAATTTGAGGGAAAGGCGCGAAGTGAAATCATCAGGATTATTGCAAAAGGGTATCACCCGATAGCCCGCCTTTGCCATCGCAACCGCGTAATTGACAAAGTAATTAGGATGATGACCTGCCCACCTCCAGTCGATTAAAGCTATGATCTGGCTATTCATTTAATATTATACAATTAAACGTTCAGAATGTTTTTCAGCATAAGGACGAGTGCCTACCATGATCAAACATTATAAGACTTACTAGTTCTAGAAAAAGCAAGACCTTCTAACTCATACTTTCAAGAATGCTTTTTGCTACCTTGCTGGGTGCCGTGTTCCATTTATCAACATGCAAAAATTTATACACTCCATCAATTGATGAATTTCCATCAGACAAGTTATCAACAATACGCTCAAGATCTCCTTCTTTCTTCACCAGCCATTCATCTGGAAGACTTGGCACCCCATGCAACTTTTTTAGATCCTCATTCCAAAATACGAAGGCAGGAACGCCACAATGAATCGCCTCAAAAACTCCAGTTGAAAATACAGCGCCAACTAAGTCACAATGGGATGCCTGCTCTCTAAGCGGTTGATTATTATCAACACATACAATAGGAACCCCTCTGCTTGTGAATTCTAATATTGCATCCTGCTGCATCTTACCGTTGTCGTAAGGATGCGCACGCAGCCAAACTTCCCAACTCTCGGTGCGCTCCGCCATCACTTTGGCCACCTCAATCAATCCATCTCGAAATATACGCCCACCGTATTGTGCCCAACCACTCCATTGTGAGAGGAAAAGGCAGCGGCGCTTAGAGCCCTGTAATTGTGCCGGGAATGGTGTATTAGATATGGAGTGATCTGGGGCGGTTTGCGAAATACCCGGTGCAAGTTTGATTTTTTTTCCGTCACCACCAAATCTAATGAGGGCTTCACGCGTTGTTTCAAAATCGGTCCACAGAAAATCCGCTTGGAATGGAACATATAATGGCGATGCTCCACCGCCATGCAGAATGTGATGCACCGATATGCTGAGGCTCTTTGCAGCCGAAACGACTAAGCTCCAGGGTAAATGCTGCTCATTCATAACAACCAATGCCTTACACCCTATTCTGTTAAGCATACTCCGGTAAGCTTCTACTTGCAAACTGGCCCACAAAATCTCACGTCTTTCATGAGAAATCCATTTTTTTGATAATAATACAGGCCGATTTCTTTTCCAAATTTTCCAAATTTTGACAAAATACAACAGCGAGTTGACAGTTGGTCTCCCACACTCTCTATGAAGGTTAAACTGCTCTACTCCATCAGGTAATAAAATGTTGTCTGGGAGGTCTGGTGGCACACCATACAACACCCTACAATCTTCATTCTGCATACAAAGCTCTTTGGCAATCGACATTGCGGGCCTGAGATAGTGATCCTTGTCAAGTGCCCCGCTAATTAAAATCGTGCCAGCTTGTGAAGAACCGGTCATGGAGAGTTTTGAGGGGGCTTTTACTAGCCGGCTAATTAAAGGTCGCAAGCTACATTTTTGCAATGCAATCTGAGCACATTGCCTTTGAACCCAACCCATACTTAAAGCCGAAATTACACCTGCAGGATCTTCACATGGGGAAGTAAAATTGGATACATTACGCCATAATTGAGCGCGGCTGGCTTTAGGTTTTTTATGCATTATAGATTCGCATTACGATATTTGCCTATTGTGTTTGGATCTGAGTGTATACGCACACCAAAGCTGAACATTGCATATATAAAAGACTATGTTGTTCCGAAGAGATGAACTAGTTAATACATTGATGGCCAACTCACCATGGCAATTATTCAATCTACAGTTTCAATTTGCCCAATGCTCTGCGAAAGGCGAAATACTCCAGATCGAAAACCTTCAGTATTTGGGCCGCCAAGCAATGACTGAAAATGGCAACAAGGGATTTTGCCCGAAAACTCGCGGCTCCTCCGCAACGATCTCTATTTCCCCTCTCGTCTCTGATTCTTTCAAAATGGTCAGGAAGTTTTGACTATAGGAGTTAAAATCCATATACTGTCTCCCGAGCATTTCCAGCAAATTGCCATCTCCGAAATGCTCTCTAATAGGCTCAAAATGCACGACCAGCTTGGGCTTATATTGCGAAAACAGTTTTACGATTGAATCTGTATACTTCGGAACATAGTGAATGGAGTAACTCGTAAAAAACACTGCATCCTCTGGAATAACGCTCTCGGGCGGCATACAGCTGAAGAAATCGCAACTGCCAGCCTCCATCTGGCGCCCTTTTCTTTCGGCAAGTAAATCGATGAGCCTTCTTCCCGCCTCAGTATACTCCAAGGCTACTGCCGTTTGATTCTGAAAGTGACCAGACTCCAGCAGCGCAAAAAATTGTCCGCCATATCCAGCACCCCACTCTACGAGGGGCCCCGATTCATATCTACTCAGGAAATGAAGAATGAGGTCTTTTTGGATTTGATTCAGAAAAAATCGAGGCGCTGTGTATAATTTATCGTTAAAAACGAAAGGAGCACTTGATGAGTCTGACATCTCAAACTTCTCAAGCTCTTTTATTCCTGCAGCGGGATTCTCTTGGAGAAATTTCAAGAGAGCACCCCACTTGTCGTTATTGAACTCGTCTGTGACGTTTTCCGGGGACTTCTCTCTTACTGAAAAAGGAACCAACCCCATGAGCCTACTGACCCAGGGCGTATGTGCTGGCAGATCATTTAACTCCAACGGCTCACACTCCCGCGCTATAGATGATTGAATTTTTCTCATACTACTCATCACACGGACTCCAGAAAAATATTTTATTCTCTTTCATAGATTGGAATTACTAGTGGACACCACACAACAAATCATAAAGTAAAGCTCACCGGCACTTTTTGCTAGCGTGCCGTTGTCTTTACCAACTTCTTAATCCACTTAAGTACATTATCAGCACCTCCGCCATAGCTTGCTTTGAGCTTTTCAGGGACAACCTCGACCAGTTTTTTAGATCGCATCAAGGGTGTCAGGACTTTAAGAACCTGATCATCGTAGCATACTGTACCAAGACCTAGACGTTGAAATGGAAAATCATCACTTCTTTTGCCTCCGGGCTGTAGGCTGAGGACCGTGCCCCCCAATAAACATGCCTCAATTAAAAAGATGCTATTCATTCCGACAATTAAGTCAGCAGCCGCAACTACTTCATTACGTGTAAAATCAGATGAAACAAAGGTATCATCCCCCACCCAATTACTAAACTTTAGATCATTCTCACGCGGATGCGGACGAATCCATAGTTTTGCAGATACATGGTGTAATCTCCGCCACTCCTCCATGGCCTCATTAAGTATTTGAATGACCCCCAATTCATCGAAGCCTAAATCAGACGCCCCCAACTTTTTCATCTCTGTCAGAGGTTGGGATGCAAAAACAATTAATGGCACCTCATCCAGCACTTGATGGTGCTTCCGAACTTTTTTTCTTGCCTCCGCATTGTCAAAATCAGAAAAAAGTTCGTCAAATGCTGGCTGTCCAGTGACGCATATTCGATCTGCTGGAATGCCCAGTGCGATCATCTCATCCTTTGCCATAAGGTCCATTACAGCAACCATGTCAGGCAGCGCATCAAGGGCTGGGCGTCCCACGTGAGTGAAGCGGTTTATATAATTACTCCAGTAGTCTAATACAGATAGGGTCGTGATACCTAGCTCACGACATAGCAAAATCATTTTTTTCTCCAGATCAACACCATTCACCGATGTTCCTAATAGACAAAGGTCAGGCTTACAATGGATCAGCGTTTCTTTTAATTCTCTATCTTGAACTCCTTCAGAAATCTCTACTGGGCTCAGTCCATCTGCCTCAAAAATCGCTAGCGCCTGCCTATATGCATAAACCATAACGATGTTGTTTTCCTGTGTCAGCCCGCGCAGGACAGGACTAATAGCACGAGCACCACCAGGGTCTCCACTTAAACTTAATATTACCATTTACCCAATACTGTTACTAATAAATCCACTGCGCAATTATAGTCGTCCACAGACATCTAAAGCCAACTTGAGCGCAGCCATTGCATCTGATCCGGTACAACGTGGTTCGCTAGCGGAATTAATCGACTCAACCAAATCCATCACGGCGTAAAGCGTGAGATCCCGCATCGATTTCTCAGCTGGCTGACTATCCGGGATTAATATTTGATAGCCCTCTGCATATGGACTGGGCCCTACGCTATACTGCTCTATCGTGCAACCAGCATCGGAAATACGAATCCTCCCGTCTTCTCCAAGAATATCCATTTCAAAAACACTGTAAGCTCGCTCATCAATCACCTGTAAAAGCGCCAAAGCATTGCACTCTAACTCAAAAACTGCATCGAGATCGGGGTCGATATCACCTTTGGATATTTGTCCAATAGATTTCCCACTGACAATATCTCCGACAAGAAAGCGAAGTAAATCGATCCAGTGAGTTCCATTATGTATGATTCCTTTGGTGTAATATCCATGAACTGCCTGTAAGGCACCTATCTCACCCACAGCAATGCTGTTTTTTAACTTTTGAAAGACGGGACTATAACGCCGTGAGTAGTTCACAGCAAGAGTGACCCCTTCGGTCCGAGAAAGCTCGACTAATTTCTCTGCTGCCGCGAGATCGGTCGCTAATGGCTTTTCCATAAGGATGCCCTTGAGACCATTAGCAGCCAGTGCAAGCGTCGCCACCAACTCATGCGTACTATCGGGAGTGCAGATACTGACGACATCTAACTTCTCCGATTCAAAGAGTTCTTCAGCATCTGTATAAATCTTACCCACCCCCCAACGCTGAGCGCAACTTTGAGCCAAGCGCTGATCGATGTCACAAATCGCCACCAACTCCACCTCGTTACAAACCGAATAGGCTTCAGCATGCGAATAGACTCCCAATTTGTCTCGATTAGGATCGTCAGCAAAAGTGCTACCGATCTTACCACAGCCGATCACAGCCGCTCTGAGTTTTTCTCTAGTCATTAGAGGTTTGATTTATTCATCTGACATTTGTGCTGTTAGCAGCATTCACTGGAGTAAAAATTTCAGAAGAGTCCATGGTTCCGAGTGTATCACTAATTAGAGCTGCATTCTCAACAACCTTCTCGATCGCATCAGCTAGGTCATCCATGACCTGAATATCCAATGGTTCACGAATGATCGGGCACAGAATCAACTCCTGCTCATACATCCTTTCCGCCACCGGGCAGATCCCCTTGGAATAATCATATCTAACACCCTCATTGCAAGTGAACGGGAACCCCTTCTCCCCAATCGCGATCTGCTCTTGGTATATGCGGCTTAGGTAGAGAGGCCTGACGTAGGCTTCCACAAGTGCAGTTCCTTCCGGCCCATCCGGAGTCGGAAGCTCCGCCAGCACAGACTTCACGAATAGGTTGCGAGAAAGGCCGACCTCCGCCGCATTATAGTGGATCGGTAAAACGTAATACGCATGCGTGGTGCCGTTTACTGGGTCAGCTTGGACTCTTAGCCCTCGAACCGACTCCAAGCGACCGCGGAGGTGTGCTGCTAGCGTTCTCCGATGGGCAAGGTAGCCGTCAAGACGGCTCAGTTGTTCTATTCCAATTGCCGCTTGAAGTTCAGTAAGTCGGTAATTCCCCCCAATCGCATTCACTAAAGATTCATCACTGTGGTCCACGGCATTCTCTCCATGATTCCTGATCAACTGACATCGACGGGCAAGATCCGCATCATTGGTGACCAGCATACCCCCCTCACCCGTATGGATATGTTTATGGAAGTTCAGACTGAATCCACCGATATCCCCAATTGCCCCAACCGGCTGCCCTTTATACTCGACACCTGGCGCTTGGGCAGCATCCTCTATCACACGAATATCATGGCGTCTGGCCAACTCCATGATTGCATCCATATCTGCAGGATGCCCAAAAAGATGAACAACGACGATCGCCTTGGTGCGCTCCGTAATGCAGTGCTCTATAGACTCGGCACTCAAACAGAAGGTATCGGGATCAATGTCCGCAAATACCGGAATGCCTCCGTAAAAAAGTGCACACGTCGCGGAGGCAGACATCGTATAGGGAGAACAGATCACCTCATCACCTGGTTCAACCCCAACTGCTCCGATCGCCGTCACCAGGCCAGATGTCCATGAATTTACTGAGATCGCATGGTCAAAACCATACTGCTTTGCCCAAGTATCTTCAAACTTCTGGATCATCTCCCCACCTTTGAAAAACTTTCCCTCGGCGGCGATAAAAGCCGAAAGCACGTCAGCATCCAGGACGCGCTGTGCTGCTACGGATTCTTCATCCCTCATTGTCACGCGAAGAGCTAAGGGATTCTGCCTAATGCCATCTCCCCCTAGTATTGCAGGTTTTTTACTCATTGTTTTTTTAAGTTGAATTTATAAATCTGGCAACCAATCAAGAGGTCAGCAGCTCGAGACCCAACGGTGTACCCCGCTCGATGTCTTGCTTGGCAGTCCGGCCGAGCACATCTTCTAAAAACTTTGGTGCCAAACCATATCCAGGACGGATGATACGTATGTTTTCCCGCGTCAATTCCTCTCCGGCGGCGATAGGCTCCACTACAAAAATAGATGTCCTTGAAGCAACACTCTTCTCTTCTGCTACAGTGCGCGTATAGACCGCTTTACCAATTGCCTTCTCAGCAATCCTCACTGCGTCAACCATTTCACAAAACTCTGTTGGCTCCAATGAGAAGGAACTGTCAGGTCCAGACTCACTGCGTGAACGACAAAAATGCTTCTCGATCACGGTTGCCCCGAGTGCGACCGCTGCTACTGGCACCGCCAAGTCCATGGTATGATCCGATAGGCCCACCGTTACCCCGAATCGTTCCGCCATATCAGACATGCGGGCAAGATTCGCTTCTTCAGGAGGTGCCGGATATGAACTCGTACACTTGAGCAGAATAACCTCGCCGCTACCATTCTCACGTAGAACCGCGAGCGCTTCCTCGATTTCCTCGAGGCTTGCCATTCCCGTCGACATGATAACCCGGCGCCCAGTTTGCGCGATCGTCCTCAAGAGAGGGTGATGGGTAAGTTCAAAGGAAGCGACTTTGTGGAAAGGCGGATCAAACTGTTCGAGAAACTCAACCGCGCTGTCATCAAAGGGCGTAGAAAAACAATCCAGTCCATACTTCTTCGCTTCGTCAAACAAAGCTTGATGCCACTCCCAAGGAGTAGATGCTTCGGAATAGAGATCATAAAGCTTACGGCCGTCCCAAATGGTTCCGCCGCGGAGAATAAATGGCTCCTTATCACAGTCAATGGTAAGAGTATCTGCCGTGTATGTCTGCAGTTTGATCGCATCTGCTCCAGACTCAGCTGCTAGGCGGATGATGTCCAGGGCGCTATCCAGGCTGCCATTGTGATTGGCTGAGAGCTCTGCAATGATATATACGGGTTGGCCAACTCCAACTGCGCGTGAAGCATTACTGTAGGTTTTCATGAGTCTTAAAAATGATTTTATGATTTATGTATGCAGAAAAAAGAAAACAAATGACTACTCTCGAGACTTCCGCAAATAACATCTGACTTCCGCAAATAACACCTAATTCGAATAAGGTTATTCACCCTCTATTCTGTTGGGAGTTATGTATTATCAGCTCCTCTAGAGAAGTAGATGTCTCGTCATTAATGCTGACTACCTCACCGATATAACGCTCAAACTTAAAACTGCTTGGTAAGGCATGCATAGCAGGCAAACAATCACGCCCAAGATTCAGCAATGACCACTCAACATCATTAAAGCCGCAAGCTGCACGAGCTGCACACAAACTGGAAAACCTCGTGTTAATCTCCAACAATCTCGGCCCTGAAGATGTTAGCCTGAGCTGAATATTAATGCCACCCTCAAAACTAATCACATTTGAGATCGATTTAGAATAATCAACCACTTGCTGATTCATGTCCAGCTCTGCTTTCCATGAACATCCCAGCGCACCCAGATAGCGCCTATATGAGACAACCCTAACATCATTATTCTTTTTGAATACTCCTACTGAATACTCGAAATCATCCCCTTCGAGATAATCTTGTATCACGGGACTATCGAACGCTTCCTGATTCTGTATTAATTCCTCCTCGGAATTAATTTGTTTCACTCCTTTACTACCAGATGAAAATCTCTCTTTAATGAAAACGGGGTAGCCATAGCGGCCTATGAAATTTGATACAGCTACTCTATCTTTGCCATCTGCAAATGCTGCCAAATCAACATGTTCATTTAAAAATTCATAGCACTTCAGCTTGTCACCAAACAATTCTACAACTTCAGGAGATTGGCAAATGACTTGAGCCCCTGATTCTAGCCGCGGATATTTCCCAAAGCTGTGTAGAGTTCCTATTTCTATTTCACTACAGGGAATTACAGCCATGGCGCCAACTGTTTCAGCGAGTTCTTCTAATGTCTTAATGTATTGCTGCTTTTCGCTCGCTGGAGGAATCAAATGGAACTCATCCGTCGTGTGGCGTGCAACCATACTTTCCTGGATATCAGTACCTATAATACAATAACTACCTGTACCTAGTCTCAGGGCCTTAATCACAGCCTGACCTAAGTCACCTGCTGCTGCTGTAACTATTACTTTCATGATTTATCGTCTTAAAACTTCCAGCAGGTATGGCATTGACTCCTGATCATTTTCGAGTTCCGTGATGAGGGCTGCTACATCGTAAGGAGTAGCCATGAATCGGATTACCCCATTGTCAGTATTCAAGATGCTCCAGTCAGCCAAACCTGACCTGTCTCGAGATTGACCAATTGACCCTGGATTTATGATTTGTGTTTTATCAATCGATACCAGCATTGATCGATGAGTGTGTCCATAAAGGACGATGTCGTATTTCAGATAAGAATTAAACACCTCTGATATTCCCCCCCGCTCTTGATCGGGGTATACATAACTGCCTTCTGGGCCACCAGGTGCATGTGTTAGTAATACTGATCCAATATCTGTATTTATTACGATTTCTTGGGGCAGGCTATACAACCATTCTTTGTCCTCTGATGACAACTCATCAGAAGCCCGCTTCAAAGCTGGGCCATATTTATGAGCGACCCATGACCAATCTAGCGAGCCACCCTCTGCTTTTTGTAGCATCACTTCGTGGTTTCCTAAAACAGTTTTAATATCTATGTTTAAACTCTTAAGCAGTTCCATAACCTGAAGTGCTCCAGAGTAATAGCCAATGATGTCGCCCAGTATAACAAGCCTATCAATCTTATACTTGGAGAACTCAGCAAGGACTGCTAGCAGCGCTCGATAATTACCATGTATATCTGAAATGATCGCTATATGCATAAATCAAGCGCAGTTAAAATCTTGTTTGCCGCAGTCAGAGGGAGATCTAGTTTACCTTCTTTTCTTAATGAAATAAAATCGTTTACTTTAGGGAATTGAGTAGGGCCAGCCTCACAGATTTCCTTCTGCATCGGAGTATCCATGACTCCGGGGTCTACATGGTCAATCTTAGCTATAAACTGATTATTTTCATTAGTATCCAGCCACATTTTAACCGCGGCTTTTGAAGCACAGTATGCACCCCACCCCTCGATCGGGTGATTTGCAGCCCCACTAGTGATATTAACAATGTGTAACTTAAATCCCTTTTTTTCGGCGAGGTTCACTAATGCACTCACCATGCCAATCACAGAGAAAAAATTGACCTCAAAATGAGAACGCAATGCATGGTCTAATCTGGAAAGTTTTCTAATCGGCGCAATCACACCCGCGTTACTAATAAACTTAATTGATTTTTCGCCATCTAATTCAAATTTATCACAAAGCTTATCGTAGTCATTTGATATCGATAAATCACACTTAATGAACTTGAAATGCTTAGCACATATTCCTGCCTCATTCGCCTCTGAACGCCCAATGCCTATGACATCATAAGATTTCCCCGTAAGGCATTCTGCTAATGCCAAACCTAATCCACTCGAAACCCCTGTAATGATATATTTAGCCATAACCAATCATTATGTTAGGAAATTATTGCGGAAATGACTCGGTCGGCTCCACAGCCATCAATTATGCCGCGTCTCGCAAGAAAATCAGAATACATAGATTCACCGGATAGCCATAGCTCAAGCTGAGCACTCCACCCATGAACACAAAAATCGTCACATCGCCCTAGCATCAACGCTAAATTGTTTTTTTCAAACTCAACAACGACAGGCTCCTGATTGTCAGCTATCTTAACTACTGCTCCAGACAAACCGTAAGCTAGCCACTCCCAACATGTGCTGCCTCCTGCCGAAATCACAGCATCAGCCCATTCATACATCGGAGGCATTTCATGAACATTGCACAAGACTTCAATTTCATGGCGTGAGCTGTCGGCATACTGGCTCAATTTTGCTTGATGTGGATTTGCCCCTCCTACTAGGACTCTAAGTTCCAAACCTTCGAGTGAAGTTTCTTCCAAGGCACTAAGGGCTTTCTGCGTAGCATTATCAGGGTCTGCCCCTCCCATGGTCACCAGAACTCGGCGTGCTGGAAATCTCTTCTCTTTTGCCCCACGTATGCTCTCAAGAAATTCCTCACGGATCAATGCAAACGAGGAACCAAGCAGCCATGTAGTATCAGAACGTTTTGCACTCCTTTTCGCCCAATTTTCAGCACCTAGGTTTTGATTCAAAACCGCATCACAGTTCCACGTCTCACAATGTCCATAATCATCCACACAAAGCACTTTGATGTCGTGCCCTGCTACCCTCTGCTGGCATTTTTCACCAAAATGATAACCATCAAGCACCAACCATTGCGCATCGTGTTCTTCACATACCTGAAGTGTAGCAGCCGAATCTTGCGCATCACCAGGTTCACAACCGTTCAGTATGTGATGTTCAATGCCTAATTCAAGAACTCGATTAATGATAGGTTCAGGGCACTGAACAGATGTGATTACTACATGGCCGCCACGGCGCATGTAAGCCTGCGCAAGGGCAATCATACGCATGACATGCCCAGTGCCGAGCTCGCCACCTGCATCCGCCCTGATGACTAATTTTCTCACGATTGCCTTTTTTCTAGAAGTTGGTGAGCTAACTCTGCACAACGCCAATCTTCCAGACTATCAATATCTTGCACACGCTCACGCGAAACGATGACCGGAGCAGAACAGGCGCTAAACACGCCGTCATTATTCAATAACCCTTGTCGGCGGAACCAATAAAACTGGCCAGCATCATGGTAACGCTCTGGAAGATCTTGAGAACGAGTCAACTCATGTTCAGGCTGTACCATTTTCACCCGGTGTTCATCGGTAATCGACAACGCCCGTTGTATGGGGAAGGGATAGGATGCGACACTAAAGGCAAAATCAAGTTCCTGATCCGCGAGTAAAATATCCATTCCCTCCCTAAAAATGGCAGGCGTTACAAAGGGGGCCGTGGCATAAATGCAGCACGCCTCCTCAATTTTTACTTTTGCTTGGTTTTCCATAGCCGCAAGAGCATGTCTCAAAACAGGAATAGTAGCGGTATAGTCATCTGCCAAATGTGCAGGGCGCATGAATGGAACACTGGCCCCATGATCTCTTGCCACTCTGGCAATATCTTCATCATCAGTGGTCACAACCACCTGATCAAAACATAAACTTTCGAGCGCGGCTTCTATAGACCAGGCAATCATTGGCTTACCTCGAAATTCCCGCACATTTTTACGGGGGATACGCTTACTTCCGCCGCGGGCGGGTATGATGGCTATGCGCATTTTTGTTGGTTTTAAATTCTACTGGTAATATTACAGGCTCTTGACACCTGTAACGACCTGATCCACCTCATCATCGCTCATACTCGGATAGAGCGGCAGACTCAGAGCCCTTGTGTAATAAGTTTCCGCAACAGGGCATTTGCCTTGAGCATAACCATAGGTCCGGCGATACCATGGCTGCAGGTGCACAGGAATATAAAGAACCTGCGTTCCGATGCCTTGCTCACGTAGCGCCATCATCACCTCTGTCCGGGATTTGCCAATCTTATCAAAATCGATTTGCACGGTGTAAAGATGCCATGAAATTTCGCCCCTTTCACGCTCATCAGGTACCCCCGGGGTCTCCAGCCATGGCAACCCTGCCAAGGCATCATTGTAGCGTGCCACAATATCGCGCCTCCGCGAGACGAATTCAGGCAGCCGCTTGAGCTGGCTCAATCCCAAGGCACACTGAAAATCAGTGATCCTGAAGTTGAAGCCAAGGCTTTGCATTTCGTAATACCAGGGCCCTCGCTCGGCGAGGGCATGAGATGGGAGATGGGATGTAGTAGATTGAGCAATGATGCCCGAGGACGGGTTGCTGGAATCTGAAATGTCTGGGTCAACCAGTCCGATGAACTCTGTAGCATTCCGTGTCATGCCGTGACTGCGCAATAAGCGCGCTGTTTGCGCGTATTGATCATTATCCGTTACCAACATTCCACCCTCACCCGTTGTCATTGTCTTAACGGGATGAAAGCTAAAGGTGCTCATATCTGCCCAGGGATGACCTCCAATCTTATAGTTTTTGCCCTCGTGGCTGAAACCACCGCCCATACCATGGCAGCCATCCTCAATGACGATAGCACCGCGCGAACGGGCAATTTCTGCAATGGCAGGCATATCAGCCGACTGCCCAGCGTAAGCTACGGCAACAACAGCTTTTGTGTCGTCCTGCCAATCACGGGCTAAGGTCTCCGGACAAATATTATAAGTTTGTGGGTCAATATCGCAAAAGTCGGGAATTGCACCTACGAATGCCGCACAATTTGCCGAAGAAAGAAAGGTATTCGGGCTTGTTATCACTCGATCACCAGGCCCTATCTTGGCAACCAACATAGCGAGATGAAGTGCCACGGTTGCATTGCATACAGCCACAGCGTGTTTAGCTCCGACCATTGCTGCGAATTCACTCTCAAAAGCTTCAACCTCTGGTCCACAGGTTAAGAA
>Ga0115547_1001295_pt1 | contig 15046 bp, 15 predicted proteins | sample COGITO_mtgs_1004_3_FD_87185 | JGI IMG/M metagenome (GOLD analysis project Ga0115547, IMG submission 87185) | Pelagic marine microbial communities from North Sea - COGITO_mtgs_100420 | ecosystem: Environmental > Aquatic > Marine > Epipelagic | place: Germany:Helgoland, sampling site Kabeltonne...
AAATACCTAAATGGGAGCCATCACCTAACAAGCGCTGGTAGCCTGACATATCTTCAGGCGTTGAAATAATAAGGATATCTTTAATGCCAGCCAGCATCAAAACAGAAATAGGGTAGTAAATCATCGGCTTGTCGTAAATGGGTAGTAACTGCTTCGATACTCCCATAGTTATGGGGTGTAGCCGACTGCCAGACCCTCCAGCTAAAACAATTCCTTTGTACTTAGATGTCATATACCCGACCCTATTCTATCCATTCGATAAGCCCCCGAAAGGACTCTCTCCCACCAAGGCTTGTTGTCCAAATACCACTGAACTGTTTTGCGTAAGCCACTTTCGAAGGTTTCCTCTGGCACCCAACCGAGTTCACGCTCAATTTTTGAAGCATCAATAGCATAACGAATATCATGACCTGGCCGATCTTTAACAAAGGTTATTAGATCTCGATACTTGTCTATTCCTGACGGTTTTTGAGGTGCGAGTTCTTCGAGAAGATCGCAAATAGTTTGAACCACTTCAAGATTAGTTTTTTCGTTGTGACCACCAATATTATAGGTATCACCAATTTTACCCTCAGTGATGACCTTAATTAGGGCCTTTGCATGGTCTTCAACATACAACCAATCACGTATTTGTAAGCCATTGCCATAAATGGGTAGAGACTTACCATGAATAGCATTAAGGATTACATGAGGGATAAGTTTTTCTGGAAAGTGGTATGGCCCGTAATTATTCGAGCAATTAGTGATAATTACTGGCAGACCATAGGTACGTCCCCAAGCCCTGACTAAATGATCAGACGCCGCTTTGCTTGAAGAGTAAGGTGAAGATGGTGAATATGGCGTTTTCTCGGTAAATAAATCGTCAGTGCCTGCCAAATCTCCATACACCTCATCTGTAGAGATATGATGAAACCGAAATTGACTTTGCTCAATACTATTTAGAACATTAAAATATTTTCTTGCTGCCTCAAGTAAATTAAAAGTACCCGTAATATTGGTACTGATAAAGTCAGCAGGCCCATCAATCGAACGATCAACATGACTTTCGGCAGCAAGATGCATAATACAGGTAGGCTTATGCGTGTTAAACACTCTAGCAAGGGCCTTGACGTCGCAGATATCTGCATTCTCAAACGTATATTTTGTGACCATAGATATTCTAGGTAGAGAGTCGAGATTACCTGCATAAGTTAATTTATCTACATTAACAACCTCATGGTCATTTTGATTATAGAGCGCCCGAACTACCGCGCTACCGATAAAACCTGCTCCACCTGTCACTAATATTTTCAAGTCTTCTCCTTACACCGTGAAAAGTTCAAGATATTGCTCCCGAACAATATCCCACGTGTATCTGCGCCTTGCAATTTCACCCATAACAAAATCATCGGCGAGGCCACCCGACTCATCAAGTAACTTAACTAATCGGTTAGCGCTGTCAAAATAAATACCAGCGTTTTCCATGGTAGATCTATTAAAAGTGCAGTCGAAGGCAAATACTGGCTTAGAGAAATGCATTATTTCTACCAATGAGGGATTTGTACCACCCGCTGAGTGTCCATGAATATAAACTGAACAGGAAATTCTGTAATAATGCAAAAGATCCAAACAGTAAATTGGTTGTAATAAAGTTATATTTTTTATTCCCTTATATTTAGAGTAAAGCTCCTTTCCGTATAAAGACTTTTCCCAGTTGCCGATAACAATAACTGACAACTTTGCTTGAGAAAATGCTTCCAAAATCAAATGAACGTTATTTTCAGGCTCAATTCTACAAATAGTTAGTGCGAAGGGTTTTATAACATCCCGATCATTATCGACTTTAACCGTAGCCATTGGTCTAAGGGCGTGATCACCGCCATAGGCAATAGTGATGCAATCAGTCCTATATTCCTCAGCTATATAATTTGTAATTGAGTCGTTATCGGATACCACACAGGTAGAAAATTTTATCGCAAGCAACTCCGAAAACTTCAGAAATAACTTGGAAACACCCTGCCATTTATCTCTACGCCACTCTATACCGTCAACATTTGTAATTATCTTTACCTTTGGTAAACACCTAAGAATTGGAAAGAATACGGCTCCTGAAACACCTAATATAAGAAAGTTTTTATGCCCAGAAACTAGGGCATGTAACATAGATAAAATATCATAAAAAACACTAGAAACACCATTAGCATTAAGTGGAATATAGACTAATTCAGCACCTTTATATTTCAAGGGGCGCTCTTGAAAATGCTTTCCAGAGCAGTATACCGTAAAAGCCGCTTTATCAGATTCAATTAGCCTTTCGGCTAATGTCTCGAAGCCACCATAAGAGGCAGGTATTCCAACAGAACCAATAATACAAATTTTCATTTATTTTTGTTGGTCCCGGAACCGAAAATATGCGATTTAAATGCAACGAGTTTAGACATATGCTTCCCCAAAAATCGTTTTAAGAAATTACCAGATTCTGGCTTCCACGCTGTTGATCTAAATTTTCCGGCCTCACCTGTCTCTGAATACCCATAAGCTGCAATTGAGGTCCTGTATGTCCCAGGTGGGAACTTAATTGGGTCGTAGCCATGAAGGGTGTAATCACGAGTGAACATAATTACAGCTCGATTAAATATGGGTTCTATTAAGACAGCCCTTCCATTTTTCACACGCCCATCAACCAATTTTAATTGACCAGAATAATCTGCCTTCCAATTCTTATTAAGATATAAGAGAATATTAACGTTTCTAAGCCAAGATCGATTCATGGGATGATAATTAAAGTCGGCATGCATATCCAAAAAACTCCCCTGCCCACCTTGATGAATTCCTCCTCCATGAAATTCTGGATCAACAAATATTTCCTGGCCCGTTAATGCAGAAACCCAAATTGAAAATCGCCGTGAAAGCAGTTCAATTTTCAACTGTGCAAGCTGTGGACAAATAAGATCAAAGTCTGCTTTTTCGAATTTATTTTTTGCAAACATATAGTCATTACTCTTATTATGACCAGCGTCTCTAGCATCCGGAATTAACTCTACTGCATCCTCAATATCTTTCGTAATACAAAAGTTATCGATCACAATATTCTCGAATGGAGCGGCACTAAGAAATGACTCATTAAACCCTTGCACATTTTTTTCTAGCATATCAAAATCAATCATATTCAAAAAACTCTTCGCTGTTAAAAATCATTATAATCGTTAAATATAAACCATTAAGAAGCCTATCACAGCACATAATCAGATATCCATATCACAAAACCATGTGTTGCCTAATTATCAAATCCAAGCTCTCGCTAAACTTCTGGAGTGTATACTCTTGAGAAATTATTCGCGCATCCGTTGAATACTTTACACATAATTCTTCGTCGTCTGCAAAACCTATTATTCTAGAGACCACCTCGACCGTTTTTCTTGAGTCTATCAGAAAGCCACCCTTTCCCTCTTTCAAAATTTCACAGGGCCCACCAACTGGAGGGGCAATCACGGGAATCCCAAAACTCATCGCCTCAATCAGAGTTAACCCAAACGTTTCCACCCAAGAATCAGGAATACTCAAGTTAAGAACCAAGTTTGATTTACGATAATAGACTTCCGGCACATCAGTTTTTGGGTAAATAGTAAGATTATTCGGAATCTCAGTATCCTTTAAGAAGTCCAAAGTAACAAACTCAGTCTCGCTCAACACTAGAGAAAATTGGATATCATTCCGTGAAAGCATCGCGTTACAAATTTTAATGTATTCATATATGCCTTTATATTCACGCGCTGAACTTAACATTAGAACCTGAAATACACCGGAGATCCGATAAGAGTAATTGTGTTTTAATGCTGCGGAATATATTTCGGACGAAATAGCATTCTTCAAAACAACCGAGCTTTTACGTTTAACATTAAGTTTATATTGCTGGTAGTCTGACACATAAATATTTAGCGAAGAAACAAGATCACTCACCAAAAACAAGAAGCTTGACAAAAATCGAGGACTAAATTTCATTTCGTGGATATGATAGACAACTTTGTTCCCATTTAAAAATCCGTACAAACCTGCACCAAACGGCATAACCGCATTAACATAGATAATAGTGCTTTTATCAATGTCTGAATCCAGTACTAAATGCTTAAAGAGTGATATTTGACTAAATAAATAAGAACAGAACCTGAGTACTGCATTATTTGGCCGCTGATAATAATACCTAACCGTGGGAAGGATATTATCATTTCCCAAAACACCTTCACTTTTCCCACCTAGATATAACTTGCAATGTATTCCCTGACTGATCACCGTACGAATCAAATCGGATAGAACTCTAGGTGCACCCGTATAGTTATCTAACAAGTGACAAAAAACAATTTTGACATGTTTTTTTTGAATAGACATATTTATTTCCAAAATTTGTCCGGGGCACCATTTATATTATTCATTTCTATGAGAAAACATAAAAATGATGACCCAGGTACATTAAGAAGCACATTCATTGTCAATCCTGATGAACCAACCACACTCGGCAGGGATGATATAGACAGGTGTACACTATATCAGTAGTCCGACATTCAGCCTTTTTTTCGAAACCGACTAGGTGAATTACCGCCAAAAAACAGGGTATAACCGGTGATTGCGAAAATCAAATTGGGTGATAAGAAACAATTTTTAGTAACCAGATAAACCACAACAACCATCAAATTTGAACTAGAAAAGGTACCAGAAAAAATGGAGCTAGACAAATACATCGATTGAAAATAGGCTCGAGCAAAATCACATTGTAATAAGCGTATAAATACAGACGTCTCCGATAAAAAAAGAGAATCAATTACAGCGCTAATTCGCAAAATATTTCATAAATCCTCTTATCTTATGAAAACAAATAATTATTAAAATCTATAAGCCAGGATGCTTGCTTCTATGTTTCAAAACTTTTGCCGGTATACCCCCGATTACCACATTATCACCAAAATCACCCCGTACTACCGCTCCAGCTGCTATGACGCAACCATTTCCAATTGTCGTACCATCCAGCACGGTAACTTTAGATCCGACCCAGCAATTATTGCCTATCACAACTCCTTGCCTAGAAGTCCCTTGGAATCTAATTTCTGAACTAAGGTCCTCAAAAATGTGATTTTCAGGGTGAATACTGAAATACTGACCAACAACGCAGCCGTTACCTATGGAAACTCCGCCGGCACCACCTATGTAAGCGAACTCTCCAATTCCTACGTTATTTGCTATAACTATCCCCTTACCGAGTAAGCGATAATTGCGTCCAACGATTAGACGAGAAAAAGCACCAATTGAGCAACTATTTCCCAAATGGACACCGTCATGGCCCAAGCCATCTATGTGGACTCCCTCATTGAGAACAACATTACGTCCAAGAAATATGTTTCTTCTACAGCGGAGCTTAACCCTGGGCCCAACAAACGCAAACTTGCAAGCATAAGCAAAACCGCCAAAATATATCCCTCTAATGCGGCCCATCAGCTGATCGACAAGCAATCCGATCAAATCAGAATCGGTTATTACTGGATCTATAACGAGCGACTCGTTTTTAACAACCAAATATATCCTTTCAATCAATTTACTTAGCATTATCATCTCCGAGAATCAAAGTCATCCATATCAAACTAAGAACAAGTTTAAAAGGATAATTCCTTGCAAACCTTACCAACTTGAAAATAAAATTCAATTTCAAGCGCGACGTTGAAAAATTGGTAGACATAGACCGTAACTTCTGCAGGGTAAATTTGTAATCGTCTCTTACACTTTCGTGAAGATCTATTAGATTATGAAACCTTTTCTCACTCCATACCCAAGTAAAGAGCGGGCTAGGATAAAAACTAACATTTTTAGTTGTACTAAGAGCAGAGAATACAAATTCCACATCGGCATGCGTGTAATTGCTTTCCTCAAAAATATTAACGCAACTATCGGAATTGAAGATGTGTGTCTGAAGAGGTGCCCATGGCATTTTACAACCTAACAAAAACTCACCAAGCCTCAACTCTAGATTATGTTCCAAAGTACTAAATCCAAAAATGTTGACCAGACTATCAGACTTTTTTCCTTTCATATTGAACGGAAAAACAATATGATTAGAATCACTTAATAAATCGATAATTTTGTTAAAATCTAAATGTGGATTGAGCTCATCGCCGGCGAAAAGAAACATGAACCTAGTATTGGATACCAATTTCAGGGCCACATTCCAGTTTGGAATACGGCCAATGTTAAAATTATTTTTATGGTAGTGAATTGGAAAACTAAACTGACCCAATACACTACGTATATCGTCTTCGGAATCATTGTCAACAACAATAATATTCAACTTATTTATCGCTCTTGACATTGAAACAGACTTAAGGGTGCGGCGCAGTTCTTCGGAAGAGTTATACACTGGTATTAAAACATCAATCTTGTCACTCAAGTAATGTACCCCTTTTTGATTTAAATGCGAAGAAGTAGCCCATAATAATCAAAAAGCCCGCAAAATCATTAGACTCTAAGGGACCAGACATAACTAATGTAGACAGGACAGTAAATAAGAAAAAAGTAGTTATAACGGCATTTTGAACGTTACATAAAGATGATGCTTGGTAAAACTTCCAAACACAGAGACTGAATAAACCAACGCCTAAGAGGCCTGCTTTCATAAATATATAAAGGTATCCATTGTGAAGAAACCACAAGCTTTCATAGGGATTACCAGCGAGTGTTATGACGAACGGAAGCTCTATGAGATAACCCATCCCTTTTCCCATTAATATTTGTACCGATGAATAAGTCATCAGGTCATTTAAAAACAGGGCCACTTCAAATCCTCGCCAGTAGGTTGAGGCTTCCACTACGTCCACCGAATACTTTGGCGTCATTTCTTTTAAAGAATTTAGCGTCTTTGTAAAGAAACCCAAATCAGTAAATCCGGAGGCAGAAACGACCGTTATAACTGCAAGCAATATAAGTCCAGTTACCACTATTTTTGTCATACTTCCGAGTAACCCCGACCCACGAATATAATTGACACAGTGGTATAATACTAATAACAAGAACGCAGTTCTTGAGAACGTTAGAATTACTTGGAAATAGAGCAGTGAAAGACAAACAACTTTTGAAGTACTAGGCAAAGTTATAAATTTCGAGTGTATTAATATTATTAATACCGAAACCAAGAACTCACCTGCGCCAGTTGAAACCCTCCATTGCTGCACAGTCATGGAAAATATATCAGACCCCGACAAGATGATTTGGATTATATAAAAAACAAAGTATATGGACACAGCCGAAAAAATCGAAGTCACTAATATTCGTCTTGAATTACAAATAAGAGCAAGATGATAGCCTAAAAGAATACTTAAAAATGGCTTAGAAAAATACACAACATCTCTCATAACATCGACAGTTTTCGAACCAAAAATAATGCCTAGAGCTGCGTAAACGCAAAGGATAAGTACGATTGCTAGCGTAAAAAAATGGATAGAACGCAACCAAGGCGTCTTCATAAAAAAATATAGCAGCGCAAAAATGTGAAATAAAATGTATGAAACACCACTCAACAACATTGATGATAAAAAGGCGCTTATCAGCACAACCTGCGGCGCTATCAAACTAAACTTCATTTAGAATCTGTATCCCCGTGGCAAACATTGCAATTTGACGCTCAGGAAAATCGCTATGAAGAGGTATCATGCTTAAAAACAGTAGCGCCTCAATTAGTTTTACTTGCTTAAGATCAAATTTTTTGGACACACAGTCATCGAAATACTTAGCGACAGCGACATGTGTATCATGACTGAATTTTTGTAACACAATGGAATCTTGATCTAATTTCACAAAAAACATATCAGCCACGATGAAGTCGTATAGCCCAGATATACTGTGTCTAAGCTTAGCAATGTCATACTTAACGTCTCCACCAATACTGTTACCCCACCTACCTCTTGGATCAATCATTCTTAGCACATTTGTCTGATGGTCATACAAGATATTCGAAAAACAAAAATCTCCATGAATATGGCAATTATGCTCGTGATCATACAATTCTTTGAGTCGCGATAGAACATCACTTTTCAGGATGGGCCAACCCTTAAAACATACTTCGTTAATACTTACTGAATCCAGGCCAAATAACCTTTCCATGACGAGCGACTCAGATTTTGCAGTAGCGATTCTATCCAGAGTCTTATTGTGGTAGACCTCAAAATAGTCAGATTTTTCCACAGTTTCAGGAAACGTCATGATGTAACTTAGCACTTCGATACACTTATCAATCATCTTCCGAAATTGATAGGTGTCCGAATTTGGAAAGAGCCACAGATCCGAGAGAGTCGGATATCCATAATATTCAGAAAGAATAAATAGCTTTTCGTCACTGTCGATACAATAATCCAAAACTCTAGGAACGAGGGGCTGAAGGCCTTTTGGAAGATCTATTTGCCACAAAACTTCATGCCGGAACTTGTTATAATGTTCACTCGTCTTCCTTATGGTTCCTAAAAAATTATCCACTTCAAGGGTGTTAAAATGCCTATAACTCAAGGCCTCACTTTTCGCGTTGAAATATCCATCCAAATGTCCTAAATCCCACCAGCGCACAGCCACTTTCTTCGTTAAGTTAGCTCCGTTAAGCAGTTTGAGTAAAACGTCTGATATTTCATTATATGACCTTCCTCCAAGGGTAACTTGAGAGATTTTTGGTATGAAGTACATACCGCAGGCCACGTAATCTGTCTGAACTCCGGTTTTATCTTCGAAACCAGTAACATTGTTATTTACATCGGTTATGACGCCACACCAATTTTTAGATTGATACTTTATTTCCGATACTGCTATAAAAGCATCATCGAAGCAGGGATCTACTATTTCAACAATACTGTCTGCCAAACAAATAAGCACCGACCCTACCCCGAGATAATTCACAACGTCAGACAGTGCATGTCCCGGTCTTAACTCACTCGATACTTTTACAAACTCAACCTTACCTAACGGTAATCTAAGGGCCTTAACCGTACTCTCAACTCTGGCGGAATCGAAATCGACAGTAATCACAAAGTGCCCCACACCATATTTAAGCATGTTCTCAATGACATATTGGATAGATGGTTTTCCATTTAATGGAACCAATGCAGCCGGTATTTCTCCAAATATGTTCTGAAGTCCAGGATCAGCCCGGCCCGCAGCAAGAATGACGCCTATCATAATGCAGTTTCCCCAAAAAGAGATACTTCAGCAGGAGTTCCCAATGGAAATATCTCAGACGTCATATCCAATCGCACTACCAACCCATCATCTATCAATTTATTATAGATGGGCGCAATAAAATACTCAGAGTTCAACTTTATTCGATGTGAAATAAGCCAATCGACGCCATAAGAAAATAGTGAAGCAGCACTGAAATGGTAAAGACCGGATAGCGCATAGTTTGAAATTTTAACTTTCTCTGCGGTCTCAATTACAAGATCATCCTTAATCCTAGCGAAACTCCAATGGCTATTTTCACTTTCGTCTATAAAAGCACCAATAAAGCTCGCGCGTTCGTCATTATTACGAAGATTCTGTGACAGAGTAGAAGAAACGAATTTGGTATCAATATTATAAATGATCAGTTCACTTCTTGGGTCAACCAAATGCATAGCTGAATTAGCAGAAAGCGCCTGGCCTGCGAGCACTTCATTTAAAAACACCACGTCGAATTTTTGTGTGATACTGTTTTCTATCATTTCCTCAAGACCGAGACTTCTATCAGATTGTCTACAGACGAAGATAAAATAGTCAATGATTTTCAATGGCAAGCTCGACAAAGAATGATGGAAAAGCGTTTGACCATTCACTTCAATCATAAATTTTGGAAGATTCCCATATTTTGGCGCAAATCTTGACCCTCTTCCCGCCATGGTGATTATGCACGTGATCACTTTAAAACACTCTCAGTCGAAGGTGGAAGAAATTCCCCCGAATCACCGATGTCCTTCCAAGAAGTGAAACGGAAAGCATTATCGTCAATATAAATATCGGCCCAGGGTTTCCCAAAGTATATTTCATCATATTCAACACCATACCTCTCCAGCCATTGCAAAGTAATCGCTCCAACTCTCGCAGTAACTAGGCCTTGATTACTCTGGGTAGTTTTCATATGACGCGCAGTGTACAGAATAATATAGTTACCCTGACTTCGAAGTTTGTTTATTGCGTCAACGGCGCCGAGCTTAGGAGTCAGATTATCGTAACTCTCAGTTGGTTTTTTTAGTTCGCATATTACACCATCAATATCGATACAGATTCTTTTGGCCATTTCAGCCTCCCTTAATTAGATATTCAGTAGCATTAAAATTATTGAATTTATTTACGAATTGCTCACTTGCACAGCTCACGTTCCCAATAGAAATCTCGTCTAACGCTGCGACAACTTCAGCAACACAATAGCATCGCGCAACCCAATCAAAGTCTCGTCCTTCGGGAAAATCAAAATAGAAGCCACCAATTTTTGTTGAGAACTCTTCGAGATCTGGCATGAATAAGATCAGAGGTTTGTTAAGGATCGAAAAGTCAAATATAAGAGATGAATAGTCTGTTATCACTGCTTTGCTTTTTAGCAACAGATCATATATTGACGTGTCTTGTGCATCAATGATCACGTCATTTTTTTCATATGTGTAGTCATCCATAGCGTGGAGCTTCACAAGTAGAATCATGTTGTTCTTTCGCAAAGTGGTCTGGATAACTTCGTTTTTTAGCATCAAATCATAAGTGCTGTAATCCGTTATTCCGTTGCGGTACGTTGGAGCAAAAGCAATATAATTACCGCTGGTTAAATTATACTTCGATTCTGCCATCGCTTTTAAGTACGAACTTCTTGGGAGCCCAGCCGAATTAATTTGGCTTTTTGTTAATCCATAACCTCGTCGAAATATCTCCTCCCACTCGTGTGTACCAACAAAGAACTCGGTCCACAGAAATCTCTCTGGCTTTAAATGTCTTCGAATAAGACCTCGTCGAGATGAAAAAACCGAGCTATCCTCACCAATTTTTTTTACTGGACAGCCGTGCCATAGGTTTACCCGAGCAGACTTCAAATTACAAACATTATTTAGGTCATTGAGACCATGGGTAAAAAATACTTTCTCGGCAGTTAGCGAATAAACCCATGCCTTTAAACAATTTTTTTTGACTTTTTTAACCCAGACCGACTGTATATCTATGCTTCCTAGCCAAATAAGATCCAAGTTTTCATTAGACGATAAATGTTTAATAAACCAAAAGATATCATCTGATATATATTCAGAGTTGGATGAAAATACGTACCGCCCTTTTACCAACGGAATAAAGACAGAAAATACAAATAGTAAGTACTTAATTATTTTAATAATCATGGGCTTTGATTTTTATGAAGTATGAAATTGATAGCACTGCTGCTACTAACCCAGTGAATAGATAAAGAACTCCAATTTCTGGAATATTTGCTAGCACAACTACTACACCAAGAGACAAAACGAGAGGAGTAAAATCAAGACTAATTTCGGACTTATACTTCGCAAATAGAACGTAGCAAGAATTTACCAGAATATGAACTGCAATTGAGATGTAAAATGCAGAACTCCATTGGTAATCTAACACACCGATGAAAATTAAATTCAACGATATCGATATTAGAGAGGCCAAGAATACACAGACAATTCTTGGCCAAGCGTTGGCATCCAGAGACATTGGTAGCGACACAGTGAGACCGAAAGTGCGAAGCATAAATATAAAACAAACAAAGGGAACGAATCGATCTAAACCCAAATATTCGGTACCGTAAATAAGTTCAAGAAGAGGAATAGAGAAAAATATCAAAAAGACACATATGAGCAATGAAAACGCTGCAAAAAACCTCTGTATTTGACGCTGGTACTCACTGAACGATTGCCGGTCATTAATGTATTTATCAACAAGCGCAGGCTGAAAGACCTGATTAGTTACTTCCATAATCATCATCCCAATGACAGCTAATCTCACTGCGTTTTGGTGAAAACCCGCATCCTCGATACTGCCAAACCTGCCAATAATTATAGTGTCAACTTGGAAATATAAGGTCGAAAAAATAACTACAAGACCATATGTTGCGGTATTTTTTAGATAGTAACTAAACCTTTTGAGACTTAATACTAATTGATCCTTCAGCCTGAAATACAAGTAAAATATCCCGACCAGTCGTACAGTTAATATTATTATTAACGCGTTGTCGACTCCCATCTCGCCATGAAACATATGTGCTAGAAAAAGTAACATTAGGACTTGAATGCCGAGAGATGAACTTTCAGCGTCGTATTTTTTGAAAGACCGGCAGTAAACGCCAAAAAAGTTTTGAAATGAAATAGTCAGAGATATCAGTGTAGCTATCACGTATATTTGTACAAAATCATTCGTGAATATATGGATACTGGAAATCGTAAAAAATAGCAACATTGAGTTGACTAACAACTTATGGTTTGCAATCTCCGAAAGCACTTCTTTTCCATTCTTTTTTGTATCTCTAAGTAATAAAAAGCTATAACCCGAGTCAAACACAGCGGTCATTACAAAAATATATGCAAACACCTGTGCAAGCAGACCAACCTCAGCTAAAGCAAAGAAATGCGACCCGTAAAAGAAAACCCCAAAAGTTAAAACCCCTCGCAAGCCGACAATTACACATGATTGGAAAATATCAGAGTTCACTAGGGTTTAAGATTTTCAAGAGTCTGATTGATAAGTGTTGATGAAACCGATTTGGTGTATGGGAAGTAGATTAAAGTCACACCGTTTTCCTCAAGCGCTACCTCAATATCCTGCCACTTCTCAGTCTGGTACCAATCGTCACCCACAAACATAATGTCGAATTTATACCTGCCAAGTGCATCAAGCTTATCCATATCCACCTGTGGTACTACTAAATCTACGTATCTGCATGCCCTAACAACTTCCACCCTGTCTTCAAACCCTATTACAGGAGACTTTCCTTTATAAGCCACCAGCTCGTCAGAACTAACACCTACTATTAATTTATCACATAAAGATGCAGCATTTCTCAAAAGGTTTACATGACCGACATGGAATAAATCAAACACTCCCGTTGTATACCCGATTATCATAGCAGTACCTCTAAATTTTTTTCAAACCAAATATCATAGCTTTTTAAATTCTGCGGATTATTGAAGACCCTGGTTAAGTCTATTGGAAAGCCAACTTTTTTCTCAAATGGGAATTCTGAGCCCATAGACTCTTCCAATAGTTTTCTCAAGGGGACCTTTCCAAGACCATTGGCCATTAGCTGATGAGGCGACATTTTTACGGCTCTGGAAAATAAATGCATGTTAGCCAAAGGCTCACGCCCCTCTACCCCAGCTGCCATCAGCGCAAAATCTAATCTCCTAAAAAGTATTGGCATATGGAACTTTATAAAAAACCACCTTACCTTCTCAAAAGCTGAAAGGTGATCTACCTGTTCAAATAGCGATTGGAATTTTTTGTATATATTAGATTGAGGCGAAACTTTCGCATAGCAATACAACTGTAAGAATTCATCCAAATCGAATTCACCCTGAGTTCCATAACTAAATATCCTATCATAGCCCCCGAAGAACTCATCCGCACCCTCACCGGAAAGCAAAACCTTTACCCCATCACTCTTAGCAATTTTTGCAATCCGATAGAGAAGCACTTCGTTCGGAACAGACATAGGCTCTCCCCGAAGATTTAATAGATATTCAAAATCCGTCAAGAATTCCTCTTTACTTGAGGTATGAACAGTCAGATTACCATTGAATTTTTTGTCGCTTAACCACTGAATATCGTGATCGCCAGAAAACCCAATTGAGTAGAACCTGTCAATCTTGGAACGGCATCTAATTAGATTACTATCAACACCCTTACTTAACAAAAGACCAACTGGCGTATCTGAAATCATCCTGGAGTTAATCCCTAGATCAACTCCCTCGGCCAGATTGTCTATGCTAATGGGCTCATAGGTCCCGCCTAAATGGTCTACCACATCAAAGTATTTCCCAGTTATGAGGCATTCTCCAGGCTCTACACTTTTGACGTCTTTATAAAAACTACCTGAGAATATTGGCGAACGGGTCAGCCGGTACTCCTCTATTGCCTCAGAGTTGATACTAAGATCAAATAGTTTTCTGAGTAGATTAGGCTCCGATGAGAAAGTGGAATATGGGCCTTCAGTATGGAAATAAAGTGGCTTTACTCCGAATTTATCTCTGACGACGTTTCTGATACTTCCGTTACCAGAAATGAATACAAACGAAAAAAATCCATCCAACTCTTCAAGTATCAATCGGTCACTCAAGAGTAAGTCATTCAGTAATAAAGTATCACTAGAGTATTTACGCTTGAAATTCTTCACCCCAAGAGACTCATAATTCAGAATCTCACCGTTAAATACCAAAATACTTGAATCAGAATTTATGATTGGTTGGTTTGAAGATTCATCTAAACCTAGGATAGAGAGCCTGGAATGGTAGACTGACCATCCGTTCACTCCAACCAGCCCAGATTGATAGTCGGGGCCTCGAAACCTCAAACTATCATGAATAACCTCAGATTCAGCTGACGAAATTCTGGGATTATTACTTATTAAAAAACCACACATAAATCACCTAAAAAATATTACCACTTGCAAAAAAACTGACCTAAATCAAAAGTACTATTTACTTCATTTCAATGATTCGGTCTATATATACCAGCGACGCTGCCAATATCGTCTTCACCACATAATTTAACAAACCGTCTTGCCACTCCTTCGAACTAGAGAGAGAAAAGGAGTGTGCACCTGTAGCTAGCGGCTTAATAACTGAAAAAACACTCACACGAATTCCGATTTGTAAATTCCCCTACTAGAATGACATTTCTTTTCAGCTAAACAGGTCCTTTGTTACCTAAGGATTCGCAAAAACTGTATCTCTTTGAAATACGATAATAGCCTTTATCACGTCCAAGCATCTCAGCCTAGGCCAGCTGTGTTACTTTTGATGCAAAGTACAGCGGCAGCACCAAGGCCTTTGGATCATCTACAAACCCCGTAGACCCCACCAAC
>Ga0115547_1001300_pt1 | contig 15035 bp, 4 predicted proteins | sample COGITO_mtgs_1004_3_FD_87185 | JGI IMG/M metagenome (GOLD analysis project Ga0115547, IMG submission 87185) | Pelagic marine microbial communities from North Sea - COGITO_mtgs_100420 | ecosystem: Environmental > Aquatic > Marine > Epipelagic | place: Germany:Helgoland, sampling site Kabeltonne...
AAGCATCATGTACCAATGCTTACGATTGTGGAATCACCCTTGCTAGATGGGGCAGTCGATTGCCATTTTGTGCTTCCAGAGCCCTTATTGTGCAAGCTGCGCGAAAATTGGATGACTAAAGCTGAAGGTTAATGTAAATACGGATATATTATGGCTACCATCAAATTTGTTAAAGAAAATCCATTTTATTCACTGGTTAGGCAATCGTCAAAAAGCCCTGCTAGGCTCGCGATTACTGATTATCTAAATGGAACTGAACGTCAACTGACGTTCGGGAAGCTCCAAAAACGTGTTGACTGTCTAGCTGATTACTTTTGTTCCATAGGTGTTTCGGTGGGCGACCGAATTATGGTTGTATCCCAGAATCGCTATGAAATCGCTGAAGTTTTTCTTGCTAGCATGAAAGTGGGTGCAATCCCACTTTCTATAAATCCAGGATTTTCCTCAGAGAATATTAAATATGTATTAGAAGATTCTAAGCCTATATGTGCGGTGATAGAAGATGTCACGGCTAAGAATATCGTTCCTTTACTAAAGAATGTCCACAATTGTTCCATATTATCTTTAGGTTCTAATGGTGATTATGCTCAATCATATAAGGACATATTTACGCGAAATTTTGATAACAAAGCTACGGTTTATGGAGGCATACCCAAAGGTATTGTTTACACATCTGGTTCTACAGGTTTTCCAAAGGGGGTCTTGATTGAGCTTAGGACTATAGAGAATGAATACCCCACTAAGATCGCCGGTATAACAATTTTTGAAGATCAGAACAGCTATGAAATGACTCCAACGATTTCAAGTTGGCCTATGTTCCACGGTGGGGGGTTGTGGGCTATATGGGGTTCACTTTGTAATGGTTGTCCAATGGTGATAATGAGATATTTTGATCCAGCTATTTATTTGGAGCTGGTCTCACGATTTAATATAAAAATGTTTGGTCTGTTGCCAATTCAGCTAGCTATGTGCCTGAAGGAAAGTGAAGCAATAGAAAGATATGATTTCAGTGTCCAATTAATTATTACTTCGGGAGGCCCTTGCTCACCTGATGCTATGGAACGGGCCGAATTGGCTTTCGGTTGCAAGGTTTTGTCTATGTATGGCATGACCGAGGGTGGGCCAAAGATCACAATGGAAGATTTTGACCTAGAGACAATGCCTAAGGGAAGTTGTGGTCGAGCTGAAGAGGACGCGAGATTAAAGTTGGTTGGTTCCTCTGGAGAGGAATCTAATTTGGGTGAGCTGTGGTTTAAGAACGAAACTCTGTTCGTAGAATATTATAATCGCCCCGATCTTATGAAATCTAAGTTCGATAATGGTTGGTTTAAATCGGGCGATGTATTTTATCGTGATGATAACGGATTCTTTTTCCACCAAGGCCGTAGCGATGATATGTTCGTTTGTGATGGAGAAAATATTTACCCTCAGGAAATTGAAAATATTCTCGGAACCCATGAGGATGTTCTGCAATCTTGTGTTGTTTCCCTAGATGACAGTGAGCACGGTCAAATTCCTTTGGCTATGGTGTTCTGTCGCACCGGCTCTAAAGTCGATGAGGAAGGGCTGAGAAGGCATTACTTACGAAATGGCCCAATGTATGCCTATCCACGAGTGATAAAGATAGTTGAAGAAATCCCCTTACTTGGTCCGGGTAAGGTCAATAGGCCAGCGATTAAGGAAATTCTTTCAGAAGTGTACGTCATCAACTATAAGCCTCAAGGCATTAATGCGGCGACAGTCGTTAGCTATAACGCCAAGGACGTGTTGAGGCTAGTTATTGGATTATGGAAAGACATACTCAAGTTAGAAGATTTGAATAAGAATGATAATATCTTCGAATTAGGTGTGAACTCTATACAAGTTACTATGTTTACGGAAAAAGCCAAAGACTTATTCCGGGTATCATTTACGATACAAGACGTATTTGAATTGGCAACGCTATCTCGAATGTCTGGCCACCTAAGCAATTTGATAAACATTAAAAAACTGGCTGATAATTCTTCGAGCCTAATTTCTGAAGGTGATGTTATTTAGATTACATAATAGATCCTACTATTTGTTGCAACTCCTTCATTTTAGCTGCAGGTAATACGTTCTATCTTCACACATATAAAAGCGTTGGTTAATGCTTGTACTTGAACAACAAATCATGAGGAAGATAGGGACGAGAGCTATGTGGCTTAGTTAGCTGCTGTATTTTTATTAAGATAGCTCGAGTTTTTAATGTGTTTTTCTTCGGCTGGGGTGTGTTTAGGGAATGTTTACCTTCTTTGAAAATTTGATTGACCCTTTCCCTGTTGGAGAGGCGAAAAAGCCCCCGGGGAAACTCTATGGATTTTGCCGTCATTACACCCGCGGTATGGAGCCATACTTTATTGTACTGTCGTTGCTGACAGCGTTGATTTCTATTATAGAGGTGTCAATCCTTGCTTTTATGGCAGGCTTGGTTGACTCGTTAGTGTTTTCAGACCCAGCTACATTCATTGATTCAAATATTAATTCTTTATTGCTGTGGTCATTGGTTGTCGTTTTTGCTTTGCCTTTATCTATGTTACTTAGGTTTTTATTAACCTCTCAGACTTTGGCTGAAAACCACCCAATGCTTGTGCGCTGGAAAGCTTGTCGTTATTTGCTAGGGCACGGACTTTCATTTTATCAAGATGATTTTTCTGGCCGAATTGCAGCTAAGGTTATGCAGACATCCTTGGCTTTGCATGGAACCATTATGCTGATCGTCTTGATGCTTTTCAATGTGGTTATCTCGATAATTGGAGTGGCTGTTTTACTAGCAGATTCTGATCATCGTTTAATAGCGCCTTTCTGTATTTGGCTTGCTCTATATGTTGCACTCTTATATTACTTTATCCCGAGATTGAAAAGGTCGGCTATTGAGCTGGCCGGTGCACGCTCTGATATGGCTGGTCGAATTATTGATGTTTACAACAATATAGCAACAGTTAAACTTTTCTCTTATGCTAACCGTGAAAGCAGCTATATGAAGAATAGCATGCAATCTTTTTTGCGTGCATCTAGGCCTCAGTTAAGGTTAACTACAGGGTTTGTTACCTCTGTTGGGATGTTAAATTCATTGTTAATTTTTTCGGTTATTGGGTTGTCCATTTACTTTTGGAAGCAAAGTGCTATTGCAATGGGGGCCATAGCGGTATCAATTGCTCTAGTTCTAAAGCTCTACAATATGTCAAAGTGGATAATGTGGGAGGCATCACGGCTATTTGAAAATATCGGTACTGTTCAGGATGGAATTACCACACTATCCAAGCCCCATGCTGTGATAGATTTACCAGAGGCGCCACCGTTGAGGGTAAACAGAGGTGAGATTGTATTTAGCGCAGTTGACTTTCATTACGATAAAAGCAACCCAGTATTTGAAAACCTCACATTAACCATTAAGTCAGGTGAAAAAGTAGGCCTTGTTGGTCGTTCAGGGGCTGGTAAATCGACATTGGTTAACTTACTTCTCCGTTTTTATGATGTTGAAAGTGGGTCTATTGCTATCGATGGACAAAATATTACATCGGTATCGCAGGAAAGTTTGCGTGAACACATTGGCATGGTGGCGCAAGACACATCACTATTACACCGTTCGGTTCAGGATAATATTCTCTACGGTCGACCTGAGGCAACAGACCAGGAAATGCGGCATGCCGCCCAACAAGCGAAAGCTGATGATTTTATCTCCGAGTTGACTGATGCCTCAGGTACGCGGGGTTATTGTGCCTATGTGGGTGAGCGTGGAGTTAAACTCTCGGGTGGTCAGCGTCAGCGTATTGCGATAGCTCGTGTGTTACTTAAGGATGCCCCCATCTTGATTTTAGATGAAGCAACTTCGGCCCTTGATTCTGAAATAGAGACAGCCATCAAGGACAACCTGTATAAGTTGATGGGAGGAAAAACGGTGATTGCCATCGCTCATCGTATTTCAACGATTGCTGAAATGGATAGGCTGATTGTTTTGGATGAAGGGCGAATTGTAGAAGAGGGGTCGCACGCTGAGTTGATAGACCAGAACGGCTATTATGCCAGGTTATGGGACAATCAATCCGGCGGATTTCTCGCCAAATAAGTGTCCAAAGTTCTTCGCTTAGCTATTCTGCCCTTTAGGTGAATAGGCCATAATTCCATAAAAATACCTCTTCTATGTATATGGCCTTCCGGATTAGTTACTAAATGTTGTTTATGGATTAACTCTCATTTCATTGTGTAATATCTATGTTTTTGTTCTTTGAAAATCTAATAAATCCTTTTCCAAATGATGCACCACAACAGCCCCCAAAGGGTTTGTATGCATTATTTTGCCATTATATAGCTGGTATTAAATTGCCCTTGATAATCATGTCGTTATTGACAGGGATAATTGCAGTCATCGAAGTTGCATTGATGGATTTTGTAGGTAGTTTAGTGGATTTATTGTTGCTTTCAGATTCTGGAACATTTCTTGAATCGCAGGGAGTGTATTTGTTTTGGTGGGGATTGATTACTCTTTTGGTCCTACCTCTCTCTATATTTCTTAATTCTCTCTTAAGCTATCAGGTTGTCTCTGAAATTCATCCAATGCTTATACGCTGGAAGGCTTGTCGCTATTTGCTTGGGCATGGCTTGTCATTCTATCAGGATGATTTCTCTGGCCGTATTGCCACAAAGGTGATGCAAACTGCTCTTGCTATCCGTGATATTGCTATGCAAGTAACAGGGGTTGTAACTTATTTATTAGTTTTGTTTATAGGCATTGCTATTATTTTGGCTGATTCTGACTATCGCCTAATATTACCCCTGTTTATTTGGTTGGTGTTATATATAGGAATTCTACTTTATTTTATTCCTCGGTTAAAACAGTCTTCTATTGAATTGGCTGATTCCCGTTCTGATATGACGGGGCGGATCATTGATACCTACAACAATATAGCTACAGTTAAGCTTTTCTCATATGCCCAGCGTGAGAGCGATTACTTAAAAAATAGTATGCAGTCCTTTTTGTCTGCTGTAAGGCCCCAATTAAGGCTGACAACTAGTTTCATTACTTCCGTTGTAATAGTTAATGCACTATTAATATTCTCTGTGATCGGGTTATCTATTTACTTTTGGACGTATGGAGCTGTTACTACAGGTTCTATAGCTGTTTCCGTGGTTGTTCTTTTAAAATTACATAATATGTCTCAACTGATGATGTGGGAAGCCTCACGATTATTTGCCAATATTGGTGCTGTTCAGGATGGAATTACCACGCTATCCAAGCCCCATGCAGTGAATGATTTACCTGAAGCCCCCCCTTTGACAGTCAACAAAGGTGAGATTGTACTTAGCGCAGTTAACTTTCATTACGATAAAAGCAACCCAGTATTTGAAGACCTGACATTAGCCATCAAGCCAGGTGAAAAAGTAGGCCTTGTTGGGCGTTCAGGGGCAGGTAAATCAACATTGGTTAACTTGCTTCTTCGTTTTTATGATGTTGAAAGTGGGTCTATTTCTATTGATGGGCAAAATATTGCATCGGTATCGCAGGAGAGCTTACGCGAACATATTGGCATGGTGGCGCAGGACACATCACTATTACATCGTTCCGTTCAGGATAATATTCTCTATGGTCGACCCGAAGCAACAGCCCAGGAAATTCGGGAAGCTGCCCGACAAGCGAAAGCTGATGATTTCATCTGCGAGTTGACTGATGGCTCAGGCTCACGGGGTTATTGTGCCTACGTGGGTGAACGTGGAGTCAAACTCTCCGGTGGCCAGCGTCAGCGCATTGCGATTGCTCGTGTGTTACTAAAGGATGCTCCTATCCTGATTTTGGATGAAGCAACATCGGCGCTTGATTCCGAAATAGAGACAGTGATTAAGGACAACCTGTATAAGTTGATGGATGGAAAAACGGTGATTGCCATTGCTCATCGTCTCTCAACGATTGCGGAAATGGATAGGCTGATCGTGTTGGATGAAGGACGGATTGTGGAAGTGGGCTCGCACGCTGAGTTGATAGCCCAGAATGGCTACTATGCCAGGTTTTGGGAGAATCAGACCGGCGGCTTTCTCGCCGATTAACAGGGGTAAATATTAGAAGGCTTTATCTTGGTTTTCATTCTGCTAGTGCCAAACTATCGTTCGCTCTATACATAAGCTGACCTAAAAATTCCTTAGTTACTTAGGCTTCTCTATCATCTTTAAGGTTTATTATCTCAACTAATTTGCAGCCAGGGTAATGATAAGTATTCCTAGGCATTTAAAATTTTTCACTACATCCTTCTTTTTAAAGTAAATAATCATATTCTTAGGTGTTGATATGTCTGTTGACGGTATTATTCAGAAACTTGTTGATCTTGGTATTGGTCTTTCCGTTACTGATAATGGTGATCTAAGAGTGACTGGATCCAAGGGAAAACTTGATGCAGATACAAAGCAAGAGTTAGCAGCGCATAAACAATTATTAATTGAAAGATTAAAATTCGTGCAGGTGATCGACAAAGGGCCGATAACTTCAAATGCTACAGCTGACCGGTTTCTTTTAACCTCTTCTGGTCAAGAAAGCCTGTTTATGGTCGCGAAGCTACTGGATAATGCCTCTGTCTATAATTTGCCGATGCTTTTACGTTTAAAGGGTGTATTAAATGTCACAGCACTGGAGCAAGCACTTAGGGAACTAATTCAGCGCCATGAAGTTCTTCGTACTCATTTTATCGAAAGTAACGCTGGGGTCTGTCAGGTAGTCAATGAGTGTGCTCTTCCAGGCTTGCACTGTGTTGACCTTTCTGAGTTGGAAAGCGACAAGCAATTAGATAGGTTGTCATTGTTGAACAAAGCTGAACTGAGGCGCTGTTTTGAGTTAACACAGGGACCTTTACTTCGTTTACAGCTTATAAAGTTAGACAGCAATCATCATATTCTTCAATTTAATATTCATCATAGTTTATTTGATGGTTGGTCAGGGGGGATATTTATTCATGAGCTAAGTGAGCTTTATAAGACTGCACTCTGTGGCGGTGTGTCTTCCTTGCCTCCGCTGCCATTTCAATATAGTGATTACGCACATTGGGAGCGGAAATGGTTGGCGGGGGATGAGACAGGCAGCCAAGCTAGATACTGGAAAAAACAGCTGCTGGATTTACCTGACTTATTATTGTTGCCGACAGATCGTCCCAGACCGTCAGTGCAGCGCCACCGCGGCTCTCGATATACCTTTCAATTGCCGGTTGATTTGGTGGGTGGATTACGAATTCTAAGCCAGGAGTCTGGCACGACATTATTTATGACGCTCTTTGCCGCATTCAATGTTTTTTTATACCGTTATAGTGGTCAGGCCGATTTCGCAGTAGGAACACCGTTTGCGCGCCGTAATCATCCAGGCCTTGATAAATTGATAGGCTATTTTGTCAATATGCTTGTTCTTCGCAGTTGTGTCGAACAGCAGGATAGTTTTTCTGAGGCATTAAAAAAATCAAAGGCAACAATATTAGGTGCCAGCCAACATCAGGATTTGCCTTTTGATAAGGTCGTCGAGCTTATCAAGCCAAACCGAAGCTTAAGCTATTCGCCCTTGTTTCAGGTGGTATTTGCTTTACAAAATTTGCCTGCTGCTGAATATGATTTTCCGCAGTTAGACATTAGTTCCATTGAGCAGAACTCCGAAACTACGATGTTTGATCTATCTCTAATCATGTCAGAGACCGATGATGGTTTAGTGGGGAATGTTGAGTATAGTAGCGACTTATTTGACGCAGAAACCATAGCGCGCATGATGGATAATTTTTCTGTCTTGCTCGGGAGTGTGGTTGCCCAGCCTGAATCGGCTGTGAATTCATTAAACTTAATAAACGAAAAAGAAAAGGAACAACTGCTCAGCCAATGGGGGAGGACCGGTGCAGATAGAGTACAAGACATAACCCTACATGAGCTGTTTGAGAGACAAGTCAATACTACACCGAATAGCACTGCTCTGGTTTTTGAGGGAGAGCAGCTTACCTATCGTGCTCTCAATAAGAAGGCAAATCAGCTCGCATATCATATAAGGGAAGTTTACTTCCAGCATCAGCGATGCACCTTAACCTCCGATTCACTGATAGCGCTCTATATTGATAGAAGTTTCGAAATGGTTATAAGTATTCTGGCAGTATCGAAGGCGGGGGGAGCCTATGTGCCCATATTGCCAGGTTCAACAAAGTCTAAAGCACAGTATATCTTGGACGATACTCAGGCCGTTCTTATACTTACTCAGCAGCAATACCAACAAGAATTAAGCGAGTTAATAGAGAATTTAGCGAAGCCGCCAGAGTTGTTGGTTGTTGATGATCAGGCGCCTTTCACCTCATATGCTGTTGAAAATTTGGAAGCGACCAGTGGGGGCGCTGATTTGGCATATGTTATTTATACGTCTGGCACAACTGGCATACCCAAGGGGGTAATGATTAGTCATCGAAGCGTATGTCATTTGGTTTCAAACCAAACTTCCTGTTTTGGTGTTGAGCACTGTGAGCGAATGCTGCAGTTTGCCAACTATGTTTTTGACGCTAGTGTTTTTGAGTTATTTACCGGCTTAGTAAATGGATTAAGTGTCTATCTCTGTGACCAATCGATATGTAAGAGCCCTTTAGCCATTGCACAGTTTATAGAGCAAGAGCTAATTGATATTACACTTCTGCCTCGGGTTATATTGTCAGGGATAGAAAGCGGCTCATTAGATTCATTAAAAGTACTTATCACAGGAGGGGCGGCACCTTCTCAACGAATTCTTGATCGATTTGTCGATACGAGTCAGGTATTTAATGCATACGGACCCACTGAAGCTACAGTGTGTGTTAGTGCTAATCATTATCAAACGGGTGATCTGGCAACTAACATTGGTGGGCCTCTCCCGGGTATGCGTCTTTATGTTCTGGATAGTAACCGGCAGCCTGTTCCTGTTGGTGTCTCTGGAGAATTATATATTGCGGGAGCAGGATTAGCCCGTGGCTACCTAAACCTTCCTGATCTCACGGAAGAATGCTTTATTAGTAATACTTTTGCTAATGCTGACGACAGTGCTATGGGTTTTACGCAGCTATATAAAACAGGCGATATGGTACGTTGGCTACCAGTTGGAAAGCTGGAATTTATCGGGCGTTATGACCGGCAAGTAAAAATAAGGGGTGGGCGTGTTGAGTTAGGTGAAATAGAGGCGTGCCTGTCCATTTGTGATGGTGTAAAGGATTGCGTGGTGATATCGCATGAGAGCGGAGAGGGTGATGAGCAGTTAGTCGCTTATCTAGTCTGGGAGAGATCCACCGAGAATACGGTTCACAACAGATTTGATGGTTTGCTTAAAGCAATAAAACAAGAGCTGCCTGATTATATGCTGCCTTCCTCCTATATAGAGTTAGATGAATTACCGCTAACGGTTAATGGAAAGGTTGATGCTGATGCATTGCCCGAGCCTAGTGAGGAGACTCAATACAGACCCAGTTATGTAGCGCCCTTGACAGAGGAAGAATCTTTGTTGAGTAGTCTTTGGAGCCGTGTTCTAGGGGTTGAACGTGTCGGTCTCGAAGACGACTTCTTCGTGTTGGGTGGGCATTCATTATTAGCTGCTCAGTTACTCAATGAAGTGCGTCAGGTTTTTGATGTAGAGCTACCTCTTCGAACTATATTTGACCAGCCGACACTGGCAGAGCAATTCAAAGCAATAACCCAACATCGGTCAGATGGCGTATTTAGTTTACCGCCGATAACTGCTGATAGTGATCGAACCCAAGGCCCCGCTTCATTTGCTCAGCAGAGATTGTGGTTTTTGTCCCAGATGACAGGAACGGATGGGTTATACAATATCCCGATGGCCTTGAATCTGGAAGGGGCACTAAGGAAGGATGCGTTATCTAAGACTTTAGAAATGTTGCTAGAGCGTCACGAAGTACTGAGAACAGTATTTGAGCCGGATGAGCACGGTGATTTGATACAAATAGTCAACACTTCTCCGGTATTTAACATGGAGTTTACTGATTTAAGCGATGTATCGCTGATGGATGAGCAGAATTGGCAAGTGCAGAAAATGATAGATACAGAGGCGTTGCGCCCTTTTGATTTAAGTCAGGATGTATTGTTAAGAGCGCACTTAATAAGGCTCAGAGAGGATAAGCATGTACTGTTATTAACACAGCACCATATAGCATCCGATGGCTGGTCTATGGATGTTTTTGTCCGGGAGCTTAATATCCTCTATGCGGCGAATAGTCGTGGTGAGCAAAATCCACTGCCAGCATTGCCAGTGAAATACCTGGATTATGCCGTATGGCAGAGAGATTGGTTACAAGGGGATGCACAGGAAGCTCAGATGGATTATTGGCGAAGCACTTTATCAGGGTTACCTGTAGTGCATAGTCTGCCTTTAGATAGACCACGCCCGCAAAAACAGACTTATAAGGGGGAGCACTATATTCAGCAGGTAGGGAAAGCCACCAGCATTGGTTTGCGAAGGTTGAGCCAGGATAATCAGGCCACATTGTTTATGACGTTACAGGCAGCATTCGCTGTATTGTTATGCCGCTATAGTGGGAAGGACGATATCGTGATGGGAACGGCGCTGGCTCAGCGTGTTCAAAAGGACGTGGAATCCCTGATAGGTTTTTTTGTAAATACATTGGTGTTGAGGACCGATTTATCAGGGGATCCTTCATTTGTAGATTTATTAACGATGGCACGAGAAAATATTCTCTCGGCATATGCGCATCAACATATTCCATTTGAGTTGCTAGTTGAGGAGTTGAGTCCACCCAGAAGTTTGAGTTACGGGCCCTTGGTGCAGGTAATGCTCGTTTTGCAGAACAATGCTGTTGAAAGACCAGATATTGAGGGATTGGAGATCAGTGCAGCTGGGCAGTCTTATCCGGTTAGCAAGTTTGATATAACGCTTAATATCACCGAAACGGAAACGAGTATGTCGGCTGTATGGGAGTATGCAACGGACATTTTCTCTAAAGAAAGTATAGAGCGAATGGCCAATAATTTTAACAAGCTCCTCAGTGAAATTGTAAGTGATCCAGATTGCAACATATCTGAAATTGACCTAATAGCAGAAAAAGAAAAGAAGCATATCCTGCATGAGTGGAGCGGTATAAAAGTCCAAGTTCCTAGCCATAATGATTGTCTCCATCAACTATTTGAAAAACAGGTAGAAATAACACCCAAGGTAATAGCTGTCATTGACCAAAACGACTCGATCACCTATGAGGCTTTAAACAAAAGGTCAAACCAATTAGCGCTAATTTTGCATGAGCATGGGGTGGTTCCAGATAGCTTGGTTGGGGTCTATGTCGAACGTTCAATAGATATGATTATCAGTATACTGGGAATATTAAAGGCTGGCGGGGCCTATGTACCTTTAGATCCAAAGTATCCTGGTGGAAGGATTAAGTATCTTATTGATGACTCTGGCGTTGAAATTATTGTTACGCAAAGCTGGTTAGAAGGAAAGTTACCGGTAAGGGATAAGGTTAAAATCACGCTGGACGCCCTTCAGGGAAGTAGTAACGATTCGATAGCAAGTTTAGAGGGTTACCGTAAGTCAACAACGGAAAACATCGCCTATGTAATCTATACCTCTGGATCAACAGGAAAATCTAAAGGAGTCATGATAACTCATGGTAATTGCATGGCCTTTTTGTCATGGGTACAGTCCGTATATAGTGAAGAAGAATTAAAAAGCGTTCTTGCTTCAACTTCATTCTGCTTTGATTTGTCATTATTTGAATTATTCTCCCCATTCTTGACGGGTGGAAGGGTAGTCATTGTAGAGGATCTACTGCATTTTTCTGATAGCAGTTACGCAAATGAAGTTAGTCTAATTAATACTGTACCGTCTGCCATCAATGCACTAACCAAACAAGGTGAGATACCTGCTTCTGTCTTAACGGTGAATGTCGCGGGTGGACCTTTGAGAAGAAAACTTGCAGATTCGATATACCACGTGGAAAGTGTGAATAAGGTATTTAATTTATATGGGCCATCTGAAAGCACAACATATTCTACGTACTCATTGGTAAGTGCCAGTGATAAAAAAGAGCCGACTATAGGTAGACCTATAAAGGGAACATGCGTTTATATTTTGGATCAAGCCCTGAATCCGGTACCGATAAATGTAAAAGGAGAGCTCTGTTTAAGCGGGGTGGGTGTGTCTCCGGGTTACTTGGATAGGGAGCAATTAACCAATGATCGGTTTGTAACTAATCCGTTCAGTAGTAATAGCAATGATCGCTTGTATAAGACAGGAGATATTGCACGTTGGAATACAAATGGAGAGATTGAATATTTTGGTAGAATAGATAGACAGGTTAAAGTTAATGAGTTTCGAATCGAGTTAGACGAAGTTGAGTCTGTCATTATGGATAGTGGTCTAGTCGATGACTGTGTGGTTATCGATTGGTTTGATGAGAGTAGGGGTGAGTGTTTAGTTGCCTATTTGGTTTCTCCTGAAGAGAAAAAGCAAGATAACCATACATGTATGGCTGATCTTAAGTCTTATCTAAAGGAGCAGCTTCCTAATTATATGGTTCCGTTAGCATTTGTTTTTCTAAGTAAGTTGCCTTTAACTTTGAATGGAAAGCTTGACAGAAAGGCTCTTCCTGACCCGGGTGATGATTCAGTTATTAAAGGTAGTTATGCCGAACCGAAAACAGCAGTTGAAGTGAAGCTGTATAATATCTGGAGAGAGCTACTAGGCTTCAATTCTTTTGGTGTTGATGATAACTTTTTTGATCTGGGTGGCCATTCATTATTAATTGCTCGGTTGAGAGTGAGAATAATTAACGAGATTGATGAAAATATTGCACTAACTGATTTGTTCACTTATCCAAATATCAGAGCACTAAGTGAATTTATTGAGAAGCTAAATGTTTCGCCAGATGCTAAGCCTGATTATAAGCCGCGCTCTACTAATGACTTAGAGTCTATCGCCATTATTGGAATGGCTGGACGATTCCCAGGGGCTGATAATGTTGAGCAATATTGGTCCAATCTTGTAAATGGTGTTGAGTCATCTGTCGAGATTTCCGATGAGGAACTGCTGCGTAGTGGGGTTCATGAATCACTGGTTAAAAACCCTGATTATGTAAAGCGTGGCATGGTGTTTGATAACCCGTATCTTTTTGATAATGACTTCTTCAAAGTGTCAAAAAGCACTGCGCAGATGACGGATCCTCAGAATAGGCTGCTATATGAATGCGCTTATCATGCCTTGGAAAATTCAGGTTATCCGAGTGAGAATGGTAAGTTTAAAACAGGAGTTTTTGTTGGTAAAAGCAGTGGCCAAGCATGGTCTTCCTCTCTTGGTCGTAGTTCGAAAGCTAGTACCCCAGCCCACCAAATGTCAATAAGCATCAATAATGAAAAGGGGTTTGTGGCACAGCATATTTCATATAAATTAAATCTGACAGGCCCTAGTGTCAATGTAAATACAGCATGTTCAACCTCCCTTGTCGCTATATATGAGGCTTGCTCCCAACTTTCTCTAGGGAAGTGTGACTTGGCTATTGCTGGCGGTGCCTCAATGGGCTCTGGTGAGAATACTGGTTATCTACATCAGAAAGATTTTATTCACTCGCACAGTGGACATTGTCGTCCTTTTGATAAAGATTCTAGTGGGACCGTTGGAGGGCGAGGCTTAGGGTTGGTTGTATTAAAAAGACTGGAAGATGCCAAGCGTGATGGCGATACCGTTCAGGCTGTCATTCGTGGCTGGGCGGTAAATAATGATGGTGCCAATAAGGTTGGTTTCTCAGCTCCGAGTGTCGATGGGCAAATATCTGTTATTTCTGATGCTTTACAGATGGCAGATATTGACCCTAAAACAGTCAAGTATATTGAAACTCATGGTACGGCAACAAAGCTTGGAGATATGCTTGAGTATGAAGGGTTGTCCAAGGTTTTTGCATCCTCTGATGCCTCACCTGACTCTGGCGAAGGTTGTATCTTAGGTGCTGTTAAGGCAAATATTGGTCATCTTGATGTTGCGGCTGGTGTTGCCAGCCTAATTAAAGTCGTTCAGGCCCTACGATATAAGCAAATTCCCCCTAGCATTAATTTCACAGAACTAAACAGTGAGTTGAAGCATCATGGGCCTTATTTGTGTATCTCTAAAGAATTAAAAGATTGGAAGATATCTGGTGCTATGCCTAGACGGGCTGGGGTTAGTTCTTTTGGTATAGGAGGGACAAATGCCCATGTCGTATTAGAAGAATATGCAGATGATGTCGATGAGAAGAAAGATAAAAATGAATTTTTGTTAGTGCTTTCAGCTAAAACACCTAAATCGGTGATGGCTATGTGCGCTAATTTGGTGGGATATCTAAAAGAGTATAACAATAGTGATTTAGAGAACGTGGCATATACTTTACAGGTCGGTAGGGTGAGTTATCGATATAGACTGTGTTGGGTTTGTGCTAGTCCTGAAGATGCCATTAATAAGATATCAACTACGATAAAAGAGCTAGGCTGTCAGGCGACGAAAGATGATATAGAGAGTTATAGTTTAGACAAGAGCGGCACTTCCAGTACCCATGATACTAGCACTGTCATGAAAATAGCTAAGGCCTGGGTTCAGGGGGATATGGTTAAATGGTCTGAGTTATACAATGATAATAGAAAGCCTAAGAGAATCCCTCTTCCTGGATACCCTTTTGAAAGAAAATACTTTGGCCCGCAACCTTCTGAGAATACAGCTTTAAACTCTGATTCTGCAAGGCTCCCATCATTGGATGAGATAGAAAAACATGTCCATGAGACATGGCGCTCTGTGTTGGGCGAAGAACAAATTGATAATGAGGATAATTTTTTTCAAGTAGGAGGCGACTCTATGGATGCATTGAGTATCGTTGATGCGATCAAGGAAAAATGGTCAATACCCATCTCAATCGATCAGATGTATGAGGGGGCTACAGTTAAAAACCTTAGCGAAATCATATTAGGGCATATTGAGAAAGAGCATTGAAGTCTATTCATATGAGGGATAACTATAGGATTCCATTGTGACTGGCTTTTCACCGTTAGTAAAAATGAAT
>Ga0115547_1001315_pt1 | contig 14920 bp, 21 predicted proteins | sample COGITO_mtgs_1004_3_FD_87185 | JGI IMG/M metagenome (GOLD analysis project Ga0115547, IMG submission 87185) | Pelagic marine microbial communities from North Sea - COGITO_mtgs_100420 | ecosystem: Environmental > Aquatic > Marine > Epipelagic | place: Germany:Helgoland, sampling site Kabeltonne...
TAGATGTTTTAGTTCAAGAAATTGAGGACATTCCTGAAGCGATTTCCCTCGATACAAAACGCGAAAAACCCTGGGGCACCGCCCATGCCGTTTGGACCGCTCGAAACGTGATCAAAGGGAGTTTTGTCATTATAAATGCCGATGATTATTATGGGCAAAATGCGTTTGATGGTGCAGCGAAATTTATCAAAAATAACGACACGCCTGACAAGTTTGCACTTGTGGCGTACAACCTTAAAAATACACTTTCAAAATTTGGATCCGTTTCAAGAGGTGTTTGTGAAGTAAACAATCACCAACTGACCTCCATCATAGAACGTACAAAAATTTCAGAAAAAGACGCTCAAATCATTGATGAAGATTCAGGAGTTGTTTTGGACGCGGACACAGCCGTTTCTATGAATTTCTGGATTTGTAATGCATCGATATTTAAGTATATCGAAACCTATTTTACGAAGTTTTTAGAAAATACTGACAACCACGAAAAAAGTGAAATCTACTTGCCATTTGTCACACAAGAAATGATGGAAAATGGACACATTACCGTGGAAGTGATTGAAGCACAAAGTACTTGGTTTGGAGTCACTTATTACGATGACAAAAAAGAAGCGGTCAGAACCTTAGCAGAACTCACAGAACAAGGTGCCTACCCGACGCCCTTGTGGAACTAAAACCCTTAATTTTCGACCTCTAAACCACTTGATTTCCATTTGGAAAAACCGCGGTCTAAATCATAAATTTTTACAAATCCATTAGCGATTAACCGTGAGGCGCACTTTGCACTTCGACCCCCGCGCTGACAATAGACAATGACGGGCCTGGTTTTATCGAGCTGCTGGATATTTGCTTCAAAATTTTTATCTAAAAAATCAATGTTTAGCGCATTTGGAAGGTGTCCAACTTTGTACTCACCTGGAGTCCGCACATCTACCAATTGAATGCCTTCAATTTTAGAAATTTCTTTCATTTCTGCAGCCGTAATCAATTCAATTGCCTCGGACTGATTTTTTTTACAATTAAAAAATGTGAGCATGCCTAGCAACGCACATCCAAATTTAAAAAACCGCATCTATTCTGGAATTATTGTGGCGCCATCCCATTCATTGAAACCACCCAAAAGATTGTAGGAAGCTGTAAACCCCAATTGTTTCATAATTGAACACGCCTGTCCACTTCTTGCGCCTGATCTGCAATAGACATAATAATGATTGGTTTTATCGAGTTTTTCAAGCTCCGAAATAAAGGCCTGCCCTTGATGAATGTCCAAGTGAATCGCTTTTGGAATCATCCCTTCTTCGACTTCTGTATCTGTACGAACATCTAAAATTATTGATTTTGAATCGGACTCTAATTGTGAAGCCCATTCATTTTGTGACAAATCTGACATAGTATCTCTTTTTAGTAAATTAATTTATAATATTGTTATTTGTATCTCTTACCACAAACCTAAAGCTTAATAGAGCAGCCGATGGCTTTGGTTTTATGAACCTCAAAAGCCACACCATTTAAGAGGGCATCCACGGCATTTTCAACATATTTGGTTTTCACCAAAGCAGCGTCTTTATAATTATCGTCAATCGCACCAATATATTGTACAACAGGCCCAAGATCTGTAGATTCTAAGATATAAATATGCGGCGTTTTAGTAGCGCCATATTGGGGGTAAATAGATTGATCAGCATCCATTAAATACGGAAACGTAAATCCTTTTTCTTTCGCGCGTATTTGCATCGCTTTCATCGAATCCCCAGGTTTTGTTTTGACATTGTTGGGCATAATAGCAATGACTGGATACCCTTTTGCTGCGTATTTTTTATTCAGTGCTTCAATGCGGTCTTCGTAGGCCACTGCATACGGACAGGTATTACACGTAAAAACAACGATGAAGCCTTTGGCATCCTTAAAATCAGAAAGAGATACAGATTTTCCGTCAATGTTTTTAAGTTTAAAATCGGTAGCAATAGCACCAATGTCATACCCTTTTTCTCTAGAATTCTGAGCAAAAGCAACCGTCGTAAGTAGTACTAGTAAAGTGAAAATAGTTTTTTTCATAACAATTTGATTTTATAGGTTCTTAAAAAAAGTTTTTAGTTCAGATTCTAATTCCTTGTAGGTAAAGGTACGACTATAAAACAAACGCTTGGATGCATTATAAATAAGCGTGACGGGAATGGCACCATCCCATTGGGGATCTACTTTTGGAATCCACGAATTCATATCGGGGTCGTCCAAAACAACAACTTTTGATTTTAAGTTGTATTTTTGAATGAATGGTTTTAATTTCGTTTCGTATTGATGCGGGAAATCCAAACTCACCAAAATGACTTCTACAGAATCTGAATAGTTTTCTTGTAGTGTTTCAAAATGTGGCAACTCTTTTACGCAGGGCGCACACCAAGTTGCCCAAAAATTCACCACATAGGTTTTAGACCCTTTGAGTTCCAAATAAGGAGCAATACCCGTAAAATCATGAACCTCTAATATAATGGGGTCTTTTTGGTCTGACTTACAGGCCAGATTTAAAAGAATCACTAAGACAAGTAAATATTTCATTTTACAAAGTTAGCAAAAACGGTTCAAGGTTCTCGGAAGTTTTAACAAAAAATTACCAGCCATAAAATTATTTTGCAATTAAAAAATTGTGTAATTTGCAGTCCAATTTTAACTTAGATAGAGACATGAAAAATACAATCTTAAAATCAACTGCCCTTTTATTTGTTTTACTCCTTACAGCATTTACTGCCACAGAAACTAAACAAGTCGATACAGACCAGAGTATTATCAACTGGGTTGGACACAAAGTAACAGGACAACATGAAGGAACTATTTCGCTTCAAGAAGGTGTTCTTGAATTCAATGAAGATCAATTGACAGGTGGGAATTTTGTAATGGACATGACGTCTATCAACACAACCGACCTTGAAGGAGATTACAAAAAGAAACTAGACGGCCATTTAAAAGCCGATGACTTTTTTGGCGTTAAAAACCATCAAAAAGCAACCTTAGTATTTACATCGGTTACCAAAAACGAAACAAACTACGCTGTTGTTGGAGACCTTACAATCAAAGGAATCACAAACAAAATCACTTTTGATTTAGCCGTTTCAGATAATACTGCAACAACGACCTTTCAAGTGGACCGTACTAAATTTGGAATCAAATACGGATCTGCTAGTTTTTTTGATGGATTAAAGGATAAAGCCATCTATAATGAGTTTGATTTAAAGGTTTCTTTAAAATTTTAAAAAACTATTAAATTAATTTTGCAATCATAAAAATCGTTGCTACATTTGATTTTTAATAAATAAATTATGAACCTTACTTTAAATAATACTTGGTGGTGGAACTCTCGAAAACAAAATTCGTGATACACCCTTGTATGTTTAAAACAAAATATCTAGGCTTGTCATCACGACAAGCCTTTTTTTTATGAAAACATTTGAGCTAAAAACACATTACAAAAAAATACTCGCCGATACCATATCGCCTGTGAGTGTGTACCTGAAAATTCGAGATAAGTTTCCGAATAGCATTCTTCTGGAAAGTAGCGACTACCACGGCAATGATAACAGCTTCTCTTACATCTGTTGCAACCCGATTGCATCCATTAAGGTAGAAGACTCGCTAGTGACTAAAACCTATCCCGATCATAGCAGTGAAACAACAACGGTCCCTGCCGATAAAGTGACCATGGAAATCGATGCATTCACAAAACAATTTGAAACTCAAAAAGACACCTCTTTTAAGTTTATAAACAATGGGATGTTTGGGTTTACAGCCTACGATGCTGTAAAATATTTTGAAGATATCACCATCTCAAAAAAGGACGATTCTATTGAAATTCCGGAGATGTATTACGCCGTGTATCAAAATATCATAGCGATTAATCATTTTAAAAATGAAGCCTATATTTTTGCGCACTGCTACGAGTCTGAAAGCAATATCGATGCCATTCACCATCTGATTAACGTGCAAAGTTTTTCGTCCTATGATTTTGAATCAAAAGGAAACATCAGTTCCAACCTGACCGACGAGGAGTTTAAGTCCAATGTCGATTTAGCCAAAAAACACTGTGCCCGCGGCGATGTATTCCAACTCGTATTGTCGAAAAAATTCCAACAAGATTTTAAAGGCGATGACTTTAATGTCTATAGAGCATTGCGAAGCATCAACCCCTCGCCCTATCTCTTTTATTTTGATTATGGAAAATTTAAAATCTTTGGAAGTTCTCCTGAAGCACAACTGGTCGTAAAAGATCAAAACGCCGAAATTCATCCCATTGCAGGGACGTTTGCACGGACTGGCGATGATTTAAAAGATGCCGAATTGGCCAAAAAACTCGTCGCCGATAAAAAAGAAAACAGCGAACACGTCATGTTAGTCGATCTGGCACGAAACGATTTAAGTCGTCATTGTACCGAAGTGGAAGTTAAAAAATACAGAGAAGTACAGTTCTTTTCTCACGTCATTCATTTGGTAAGTAAGGTCATGGGTAAAGTGCGAAAAAATACGCCAACAATGCAAATTGTAGCCGACACCTTTCCGGCAGGCACTTTGAGTGGTGCGCCCAAATACAAAGCAATGGAGCTTATTGAAGCCTACGAAAAAACAAGCCGTGCGTTTTATGGCGGTGCCATTGGGTTTATGGATTTTGATGGAAACTATAACCATGCCATCATGATTCGAACGTTTTTAAGTAAAAACTACCAACTCCATTGGCAGGCCGGTGCTGGAATTGTTTCCAAATCGAGTCCCGAAAACGAACTTCAAGAAGTATATAACAAATTAGGCGCCTTAACCAAAGCGATTAAACTCGCCGAAACCATTTAGAGAATGAAAAAAATATTAGTCATAGATAATTACGACAGTTTTACGTTTAATTTAGTCCATTACCTCGAAGACCTCGACTGTGAAGTGACGGTACTTCGGAATGACAAATTCGATTTGGAAGACATCCAACACTTCGATAAAATTGTGCTGTCGCCGGGTCCAGGGATTCCAGAAGAAGCCGGACTTCTAAAAGCGGTCATTAAGCGCTATGCTTCCAGTAAAAGTATTTTGGGCGTGTGCTTGGGTCAACAAGCCATTGGTGAAGTTTTTGGCGGGCACATTGTAAATTTAGAAGAAGTCTATCACGGGGTACATACCGACATTACTGTTTGTGTGGAGGACGAGCCTTTATTCAATAATATGGACAAAACGATTCAAGTTGGACGCTACCATTCGTGGGTGGTGGACGCGAATTTACCCGCAGTTTTAGAAGCCACTTCGGTAGATAAAAATGGACAAATCATGTCTTTAAGACATAGAGCTTATGATGTGAAAGGCGTTCAATTTCATCCCGAATCGGTACTCACACCCACCGGAAAACAAATTTTAGAAAACTGGATTAATTCATAACAGACACCAATGAAACACGTTTTAAACAGACTCATTAACCACGAAACGATTTCTGCTGAGGAAGCAAAGCAGATTTTGATCAACATCTCCAAAGGCGATTACAATCAAAGTCAAATTGCGGCCTTTCTCACCATTTACATGATGCGAACGGTCACCCTCGAAGAATTGAAAGGATTTAGAGATGCCCTCTTAGAATTGTGTATTCCTGTGGATTTATCGGCTTACAACCCCATCGATTTGTGTGGTACAGGCGGAGACGGAAAAGATACTTTTAACATCTCAACGCTCTCCTCATTTGTGACCGCAGCGGCTGGCATTCCCGTCGCAAAACACGGAAATTACGGGGTCTCTTCGGCTTGTGGATCTTCCAATGTTTTAGAATCCTTAGGCGTTACATTTTCAAACGATCCCGACTTTTTAGAACGCGCCATTGCCACAACAGGGATTTGTGTATTACACGCACCCTTGTTTCACCCGGCTATGAAAAACGTCGCACCCATCCGACGCGAATTGGGAGTCAAAACATTTTTCAATATGTTAGGCCCTATGGTGAATCCTTCATTTCCAAAAAATCAAATGGTAGGCGTCTTTAGCTTGGAATTACTGCGCTTATACAATTATCTCTATCAGGATTCTGACAAAAATTACAGCATTGTTCATGACCTTGGTGGCTATGATGAAATCTCCTTAACAAATTCAGTGAAAATTGTATCCAATCATTCGGAGGTGCTTTTTTCGGCAGAAGATTTAGGGTTAAAAAACAATACTCAAGAAGCCATTTTTGGTGGAAATACAGTGGCTGAGGCCTCAAAAATATTTAAAACCATCATTAGTGGAAACGGCAGCGAAGCACAAAATAACGTGGTGTGTACCAATGCCGGTCTTGCGATCGCAACCGCTAAAAAAATTAACCATAAAGACGGTTATGAATTGGCCAAAGAAGCCCTTTATTCAGGGAAAGCAAATGAATGTCTCACAAAATTAATCGCCCTCTAATGAGCAGTATTTTAGATCGTATTGTCGCAGATAAACGCACCGAGGTTAGCCTTCGGAAACAACTGATTCCGTTGAAACAACTGGAACAATCGGTGTTGTTTGAACGCCACTGCCCGTCGCTTAGTACGCGATTGTCAGAAAGTACTTCAGGCTTGATTACAGAACACAAACGCCGTTCGCCCTCAAAGGACTGCATCAATCAGAATTTGAACGTGCAAGACGTCGCAAAAGGCTATGAATTTGCAGGGGCTTGCGGGATGTCGGTACTCACAGATATGAAATATTTTGGTGGTAGTTTAGAAGACCTGTTAACCGCCAGAGCCAGTTGTGAGATGCCCTTGCTTCGGAAAGAATTTATTATTGATACTTATCAAATTGTAGAAGCAAAAGCCTACGGCGCCGATGTGATTTTACTCATTGCTGCCATTCTGAGTCGCGAAGAGATTCAAACCTTTTCAACTCTCGCCCAAAGTTTGGGGATGGAGGTCTTATTGGAAATTCACAACGAAGAAGAATTGCACAAATCGCTGATGCCTTCTCTGAATATGATAGGCGTGAACAACCGCAATCTTAAAACGTTTGAAGTCAGTTTAGAAACCAGTAAAACACTGAGTACACTCATCCCTGATGAATTTGTAAAGATTTCAGAAAGCGGGATTCGCACGGTGAAAGACATTCAGAGTTTACAGCCTTATGGGTATAAAGGGTTTTTGATTGGAGAGAATTTTATGAAAACAGACAATCCGGGGGCCAGTGCAGCGGATTTCATTAAAAAATTGAACGCATGAAACTAAAAGTATGTGGCATGCGCTATGAGGACAATATTCGGGAGATCTCAGCGATTGGACTCGATTATATGGGTTTTATCTTTTTTGAAGGCTCGTCACGTCATGTCACGGATTCAATTCCGACTCTCTCTTCTTCCATTAAAAAAGTAGGTGTTTTTGTCAATGCGTCTCACGATACGATTGTCGGAAAAATCAATCTCTACGACTTACAAGCGGTGCAATTGCATGGCGAAGAATCGCCTGAATTTTGTAAATCCTTGAGTGGTTTCAACATAGAAATCATCAAAGTGTTTTCCATTAAAAATGAGTTTGATTTTGAAACCCTCACCCCTTACGAAACGGTCTGTGACTTTTTTCTTTTTGACACCAAAGGGGCTTTGGCTGGCGGCAATGGGTACTGCTTTGACTGGTCGGTATTAGAAACCTATCCCTCCACAAAACCTTATTTTTTAAGTGGTGGTATTGGATTGGAAAGCTTGGACCAACTTAAAGAATTTAAAAAGAGTACGGCAGCAACCTACTGCCACGCGGTGGATGTGAATAGCAAGTTTGAAGTTGCACCCGCCAAAAAAAATAAAGAATTATTAGAAAAATTTAAAGATTTATTATGAGTTATCACGTGAATGAAAAAGGCTATTATGGTCAATTTGGAGGCGCATTTATTCCAGAAATGCTGTATCCGAATGTTGAAGAATTACGTCAAAATTATTTAAAGGTAATGGCGGAACCTGATTTCAAAGAAGAGTTCGATCAATTGTTGAAAGATTATGTCGGTCGCCCAACTCCTTTGTATTTCGCAAAACGATTGTCTGCAAAATACAATACCAAAATATACCTGAAACGCGAAGATTTATGCCACACAGGTGCGCATAAAATCAACAATACGATTGGTCAAATATTGATGGCAAAGCGACTCAAAAAAACACGCATCATCGCCGAAACAGGTGCTGGGCAACACGGGGTAGCTACGGCGACTGTTTGTGCCTTAGCCGGTTTGGAATGCATTGTGTATATGGGAGAAATTGACATTGCACGACAAGCGCCCAATGTAGCACGTATGAAAATGCTCGGCGCGGAAGTGCGTCCTGCATTGTCTGGAAGTCGTACTCTAAAAGATGCCACCAATGAAGCGATTCGCGATTGGATTAATAATCCTGTGGATACGCATTATATTATTGGAAGTGCTGTGGGACCACACCCCTATCCAGATATGGTGGCGCGTTTTCAATCGGTGGTGTCTGAAGAAACCAAATGGCAATTAAAAGAAGTAGAAGGCCGTGAAAACCCCGATTATGTGGTGGCTTGTGTGGGTGGTGGCAGCAATGCAGCCGGTGCCTATTACCATTATTTGAATGAACCCGACGTGAAACTGATTGCAGTGGAAGCGGCAGGAAAAGGAATTTATACAGGCGAGAGTGCCGCGACTTCGGTGCTTGGAAAAGAAGGCGTGATTCATGGGAGTAAAACCTTATTGATGCAAACCCCTGACGGACAAATTACGGAGCCTTACTCCATTTCGGCAGGCTTGGATTATCCGGGCGTTGGCCCCATGCATGCGCATTTGTATGAAACCAAACGTGCCGAATTTATTTCGGTGACGGATGATGAAGCCATGACGGCAGGACTTGAATTGTCGCAACTGGAAGGCATTATTCCAGCGATTGAAACTTCCCATGCCTTGGCTATTTTTGAAGATAAAAAATTCAATCCTGAAGATGTGGTGGTGATTAGTTTATCAGGACGTGGCGACAAAGATTTGAATACCTATATTGATTATTTTAAACTCTAAGATTGTGAATCGAATACAAGCAAAATTACAAGAAGACAAAAAACTATTGTCCATCTATTTTACGGCGGGATACCCCAACTTAAACGACACGATAACGACGATTGAAAGTTTAGAAAAAAACGGCGTGGACATGATTGAAATTGGCTTGCCGTTTAGCGATCCGTTGGCAGATGGCCCTACGATTCAGGCGAGTTCTACACAAGCCTTGCACAATGGCATGACCTCAACGGTCTTGTTTGAGCAGCTGAAAGACATCCGGAAAACAGTTTCGATTCCGTTGATTCTGATGGGCTATTTTAATCCAATGCTTCAATATGGAGTAGAAGCCTTTTGTAAAAAATGCCAAGAAGTGGGCATTGATGGATTGATCATTCCGGACTTGCCGGTGGAAGTGTATCACGAAGAATATAAAGCTATTTTTGAACGGTATGGATTGCTCAATGTCTTTTTGATCACGCCACAAACAAGCGAGTCACGCATCCGTTATATGGACAGTATTTCAGAAGGATTTATTTATATGGTGAGTAGTGCCAGCACGACGGGAAGCCAAAGTGGTTTTGGAAACGAACAAACGGATTATTTTAAACGGATCGCTGACCTCCAGCTAACCAACCCACAGATTATTGGATTTGGAATTTCTGATCATGAGACGTTTAGCCAAGCCACGCAGTATGCCAAAGGCGCCATCATTGGAAGTGCGTTTATAAAGCATGTGACGGCTCATGGAGTGAATGATTTGGGAGCGTTTACGCAGCCGCTATTGAGAGGCTAGAAAACTATTAAAATCACGTATTTCTTTGGAAGTACGTGATTTTTTTATACATTTATAACTGATTTTAATCCCCAGATCTAAATCTTCATAAGCGACTTAACCCGTTGTAAGCAATTATTTTATTTGAATTTTAGATATGGGGGAGCAAACAAGATGTTTGCACTAAAATCAGTGACGTATAATGACAAGCAAAACGGTGTGTTTTCCCGGGATATATAGCCGTTAACACATCTTTTTATTTGGATATAACTAGTTACCACCAATTGAATGAAAGACATTGAGAGACATATGAAAATTAGGATTACAAAGTCTGAATTTGATTTAATTAGCGGAATTTTGGACGAGAATAAAAATTTATTTACACCAAGTCAAATAAATGATTCTGAATATATTTTATCATTTGTGGACTTTGAGCAAGCAATGGAATTTGACGAATTAATTAAAGACAAATTGGTTTATCAAGGCTTTGATAGAGAATATAATCCGAACAAATTTGGATTAATGTGTGAAAATGTAATTGACAAAATGTACGAGATTTTAAAATGAAAAAAATAATAACCATATTTTTAATTTCACTTTTGGGTTTAAATATCAATGCTCAAGAAATTTCTGACGAACAGTATATGAATGCCTATATTGTAGTATCTGACACTTCACAAAACTATTTTGAATTAAGACAAAAAATGCTTAACCTAAATGAGAAACTGAAGACGGAAATTGACACAATGGGAAGAGGGTTTAATAAAAAGAAAAACCTTATTTGCTTACCTGAAAATGACGAAGACGAAATTTATGCAGGTGATTATTTCCCGAGACGTTATCCTTCCGAGACTTTAAGTTTAGAATATTTGATTTATTACACAAATGGAAAGAAACCGACAGAAGGAACTATCGCATTAGTTACAATCATAACTGACAACAAGGAAAAGGCGGAAAAAAAATTGGCAGAAGTGAAAAAATATTCTGACAGAGCATTTATTGTAAACAGTCAGATTTATATGGGATGTATGCATTAAAAAATAACAACAAAAGGTGGTAACACTGTATATAGTTTATGGCGGGTGAAGTGCTAATTATGAGCGATTTAACAATTAATAAACATCGGTGCAAGTTGAAAGTTTTGTGTTTCAAAACCGCCACAAAACCATATACTATCCGTTGGCAACAATATCTAAACGAGACGCAAAACGAATGGAAAAGAAATTAAAACAAAGTATTCTGACTTCTTATCTGATTGGAGCACCAATTGGCATTATTGTTGTTTTCGCTACGATTTTTGTTCCGAGTTTTTTATTTGGAAAAGGACTAATGATAATTGTTATTCTTGGAACATACGGCATTTCAACAATCGGACTTGTAGTTGCGTTTTTGATTGCTCTTTGGATTGGTGGAAAATTAGCCTATAAGGATATTGAAAATGGAAAATCATTAATTCTGACCTCTTTTAAATACTCAACTGTTGTGAATTTAATAATCTGGACAACTTTTTGTCTGATTATAGGACTGACTGCTACAGAAGAAAGGTTTCTAATGATGATTCCACCTATTATTGCTTTTGTTGTTTGTACGATTCTAACAACATTTTCAATCGGACTTTTAATTTCATATGTAATTAGACGAATAAATAATAAACCGACTGAATTAAAAAATACAGTTGCCAACTCCGTATAAAACTAATTGCTGGTTTTAGTCTACTTACGGAAATCTCTGCCTACCACAGGCAAGCTCACGGATTTTCTATTCAGTATTTATTTGCTAACTTTAGTGCTTAAAACACGCCACTAACCATACACAAACATGTTGCCCACAATACGTGAAAAAATTCGTGGATTTACAGAAAATTGGAATTTAATTTGAATTTAGTTAACTAATTAGTTAACTTTGTAGTGTGACAAGGAAGGTGATTATATATAAAGAATATTTCACTAAATTCTATAAAGCTCAAGACGAAAAGGTTCGAAAAAAAATTGGATACGCTTTAGATTTAGTTCGGTTTGAAAGACAAGTACCAAAAAAGTTTTTTAAGTATTTGGAAAATACAGACGGAATTTATGAAGTACGTGTAATTACAAGTTTTAAAAGTATAAGAATATTGTGCTTTTTCGATGGTGGCAATTTAGTTGTCCTTGGGAATTGTTTTGTGAAGAAAACTCAAAAAACACCAAAAAAGGAAATTAAGCTTGCTGAAAAAATCAAGAAAGAGTATTTAAAAGATAAAAACAAATATGAATAATATAAGAGATTTCGAAGATTTACTAATTGCAGAACACGGAAAAAAAGGAACAGAAAAGCGTGATAAATATGACGCTGACTCTCTTGCTTTTCGATTAGGGGTTATGCTAAAAGAAGCTAGAAAAGAAGCGAATTTAACACAAGAAGAATTGGCTGAAAGAACTGGAACTAAAAAAAGCTATATATCACGAATTGAACGTGGATTAAGCGATATTCAAGTTTCTACTTATTACAAACTAATTGAATTAGGTCTTGGGAAACATCTGAATATTGAAATAGCATAAGAAAATAGATTGGACACTTTTAATTTTAAGAAGTACCCGAATTGTTCCAGAAAAATTTTTAAAAAACCTTACGAATACAGACGGACTTTGGGAATTGCGAATTTCAGCAGGAAATGGAATATTTAGACTATTCTGTTTTTTTGACAAAGGAAACTTAATAATTCTCTTGAATGGATTTCAAAAAAAAACTCAGAAAACGCCCAAAAATGAAATTAAAAAAGCGGAACGGTTAAAAAAAGAATATTATGAAAACACATAAAAGAATCACATCATTTGATGACCATTTAGATACACAGTACGGAAAAGTCGGAACTGAATCTCGTCAGGGATTTCAAGAAGAATTTGAAACCTTTAAAATTGGCGTGCTCATTCAAGAGGAAAGAAAGAAACAACATTTAACACAACAACAGCTTGCTGAAAAAGTTGGAACAACTAAAAACTATATTTCTCGAATTGAAAATAACGCAAGTGATATACGACTTTCAACTCTTATGAGAATTATCCGAGAAGGATTAGGAGGCAGTTTAAAATTATCACTTGACGTTTAAGAATGAACGGAAAGTAAACACCCGCTAGCGCCACGCTTTAGTGTGGTGCCGAGTATGCGAAAGAGAAATAAATGAGTTACTGAATTATTTGAATTTGTTAACGGCATCACGCCAAAAGCGTGACGCCAGCCAGAAGTAAATATTTTGGGAACTCAGCTCAATTTTGGTTGGGCTTCAAAATGATTTTGACATTGAGCAAGAACATACTGAAAAACTCTTTTTTTATAAAAAATATAAGTTTAACAACGCTTTTTGTACTTTTGTGTAAAATAAAATATTATGTACACTATTCAATTAAAAATTAGCGATAAAGTTTACGATAAGTTTATTTGGTTACTAAGTAAATTCAATAAAGAAGAAATAGAGATTGTTAGTGAAAGTTCTGATTTCACTTGGACTAAAGAATACTTAAACAATGAATTGAATGAAATTAAGAATGGCAAAGCTACTTTTATCTCTCAAGAAGATTTTGAAAAACGATTAAATGAAATAGTGTAAGTGACTTTTTTATGAAAATCATTTATAAAGAAACCTTTGTTGTGAGGCTAGAAAAACAACTAAAATATATTTCTGAAAACAGCCCTAAATCCGCAAAAAAAAATTAAAGACTGAATTTATTCAACGGATAAAAACGATTCCTGATAACCCATACTTATTTAAAAAATCAATCTACTTTGAAAACGATTCTGTTCGAGATTTAATTCATAAAGGATATACGATAGTCTTTCGAATTAATAAAAATCAAATTGAAATATTTGGTCTGACGAGGTTTCAAGAAAAACCTACGGACTAAAAATCTCCCCACTAGCGCCATACGCTTTAGCGTGGTGTACAGTAAAAATAAATATACCAAACCTTAAAACCCTAACGAAACCTAAATGTTAGTTGTTAGAATATTTAAACATTAATACCTCCTTAACGCATTTAAGAATTCTATATCCCGATATTTGTAAGAATGACAGGAATAGATTTTAATTATGGAAAAGGGTTTACGTTCAGTAAGCACATCCCAAAGGACGTATCGGATTTTGATCGGGTGTTTGGGGTGTTTAAAGAACTCCTCACACATACCTCAGGCGATATTGAGGAAGCGTTTGAATGGCTAAACACACTGGACAACGAATACAATATTTTTAACGAGAACTATACCCTCGAAAATTTCGAAGACGACCTTAAGAAGCGAGGTTATATCAAAGAAGACATTGATCCCGATGCGGTCAAAACAGGAAACGGAACTGGAAAAGGAAAAAATATACTCACTGCCAAGCTAGAATCTGCTTTGCGCGACTATGCCCTGAACCAGATTTTTGGAAAACTAAAAAAGAGTGGTCTCGGAAATCACAGCACGAAAAAAATAGGTGTTGGTGATGAACGTGATGGCGATAACCGATCGTTTCAGTTTGGTGACGATTTATCTCGGGTCAACATGACCGAGAGTTTGAAAAATGCACAAATCAATAATGGTATCTCAGACCTTCGCTTAACAGAAAACGATTTAATTGTAGAAGAGACAAAGCACAAAGCACAGATGAGTACCGTATTGATGATTGACATCAGTCACTCTATGATATTGTACGGCGAAGACCGCATCACACCCGCCAAAAAAGTCGCCATGGCATTGGTGGAGTTGATCCATCGAAAATACCCAAAAGATTCCATCGATATTATTGTGTTTGGAAATGAAGCCTGGCCCATTAAAGTAAAGGACCTCCCCTATTTAAAAGTAGGCCCTTACCACACCAATACCGTGGCTGGACTGGAATTGGCCATGGACATTCTCCGTCGAAAACGAAATACAAACAAACAGATTTTTATGATCACGGATGGGAAACCGAGTTGTATTCAGCTGCCATCGGGTGAGTTTTATAAAAACAGTAACGGCTTGGACGATATGATCGTTTCTAAATGCCTGAACAAAGCGGCACAAGCACGGAAATTAAAAATTCCAATCACCACCTTTATGATTGCCCAAGACCACTATCTCCGTGAATTTGTGGAGGTATTTACGGCGCAAAATCAAGGAAAGGCCTTTTTAACGGGACTGGATGGTTTGGGAGAAATGATATTTGAAGATTACGAAAAAAATAGAATTAAAAGAATATGAGCAAAGA
>Ga0115547_1001322_pt1 | contig 14863 bp, 14 predicted proteins | sample COGITO_mtgs_1004_3_FD_87185 | JGI IMG/M metagenome (GOLD analysis project Ga0115547, IMG submission 87185) | Pelagic marine microbial communities from North Sea - COGITO_mtgs_100420 | ecosystem: Environmental > Aquatic > Marine > Epipelagic | place: Germany:Helgoland, sampling site Kabeltonne...
CTATTACCGCTTTGGTTTGTTCAGTAATCTGTTTCTCTATCGACTCTAGGGACATATTCCAATCATCCAGTGAAGTAGCATCCGCTAGCTTTGGCGTCGCACCCACAAGATTTACTACATTCACATCGGCAACAAACGTTAAGGAGGGAATAATCACTTCATCACCTCTCCCTACTTCTAGGGCTAAAAGTGCCATGTGAAGAGCTGCCGTACCATTAGCAACAGCTTTACAATAGGCCCCATCGCCAAGAAAATCACCAAAGCTTTCTTCAAAGCTTATAATCTTCTCTCCCATAGATAGCCAGCCGCCAGCAACCACGTCCGATACAGCTTTAACCTCTTGATCATCAAAATTTAATTTAAAAAGTTGAATATTCCACATACCGATCTAAACCCTTTTATATATCTAGGAGAACAAACTCTATCATTTCACGGTTACCACGCTTTTCAGAACCAGAATCAACGAACCCAAACGACCTATAGAAACCGATTACACTATCATTATTATACCTGTCAGTGGTTAAACATACGTCACTAGCACCCTTTTCGATTGCCTCAACCACAAATTTTTTCAAAAGCCCCGATCCAATGCCGCCTCCCTTTTTAACTACTCCAATGGAGGCAAGCTCACACGTATAGCCTCTATCAACCCGTTTTTTTGACTTAATGACTCTCAACACCCCTCTTAAAATATTAAGTACTAAGTAAGGTCTCCTCAGTAAACCCAAAAAAACTGGCAGAATAAGCCTGAAATAATTTTTCTTTAATATCTTATAAAAAACAGACGGATCGATAAATCCAACAGCAAATCCAGTGTGTTCACCATGTTTGTCAAATGAAATAAGCGAAATCGAACCCTTATATTTCAGAACAATCGAATAATAGGCGGCTAGAAATGGTCTACCCATTAGCGTCATAAAAAACTTGGGAAACGCTTTTTCGTGCATCAACACGACGCGATGGACATGTAACTCAGTCATAAACTTAATGTGACAAGTAAATTCTCTTACCATTTTCATAGCACCTTATCAATAATGCTTCTATACAAGACTTGAGCAACATACTTACAACGTTAAAACAGTCAAGTAGCAACAACTACTCGTGCGCATTGCATCAAATAGGTTTGCGTTGATTTGGTTAAAATTAAAGCAGAGAGTTAAAAATTCCGGTTAGATATTTATAGTCATACCTATCTGCCAGCTTCCTTGAATTCCTACAGAGCTTCGCATAATCAACCTTACTAAGGTTTACGAAGTGCAATATTGCCTCTGAATATTCATGAGCGTCTTTAAACTCTCTAGCAATACCGATACTGTTTTTTGTGATCGGACAATAACCCATGCTCAAATTACAAAGTATTGGCTTCGCACTGGCCATATACTGAAATGACTTACTCTGACTACCGCCGAATCTAAAAATAGGATTAGGAAAATAATTAAGAATATTGAGAGAGCTCCGAGATAAAATAAAGGGGACATATTTTGACTCAACCCACCGCTGCTTAAAAATAACATTATCAAGTCGTTTTTCTTTGCAGTATTGCTCCAATGACTGACGATCCTCACCATCCCCATAGATTAAAAACTTAATTTGTCGGAAATCTCTTAAAACTTCAGCGGCTTCCACCAACTTTTTAATATTATTAGCTAAGCGAATCGATCCGATATAGATAACATTAAAGTTTTTGTCACTTTGCAAATCAGAATCATCGAAAACATGGTCACATTTAAATCTATCAAATTCTTCAAGATCAACGCCATTATTGATGTAATGCACATCACTCAAATTTATAGACCCTCCAGAATCGATATCCCACCCCTTTTCCTTTATATAATCTTTTCCTCCTTCCATAGAAAACACTAATTTATCCGCTCTCTCATACAGCCATCTCTCACTAAGATGTGCCAATTTCAACAAAGGATTCCACTTAGATATCAACCCCATTGCCACGAAAGACTCCGGCCACAAATCAACCACATCTACAATGAATTTTACTTTCAGACGCTTCGCAATAAAGTATATTGGATTCCCAAAAGGGACCGTCGCTAGCTGACATATTACGTCTGGCTTTCCGAATTTCTTATATAACCTTAAAAATCGGATAGGAAAAACCAATAAATTCAAAATCCTTTTCAAGCCATTACTACTATAACTATTTGTCTTTATATGAATGAACCGAATACCATCGTGTTCAGTCTCAATGTATGGATCGCTACCAGTTATTAGATTATTGCTGGTGTTGTGTAAAAAACTGCCTGCAATGATTGTCACCTGATGCCCAAGCTCAGTTAGATATTGTGCCCGCTTTAAGGTCTGAAACCGATGTTCATATTTTGGCGGCATAGCGTATTGGTTAACTAACCATATTTTTTTTCTATCCACGAAGCCAGCTCCATACTAGTTAATTTTCGATATTAAAAAATACCGGCAACACAGGGCACTTATTATTTATACGTGGTTACATTTCGAAAATGCCATCCCGAAATGCCAGTCAACGTGCGAACACCGTTCTATATGTGCCCAGAATAAAGCTTATGGAAATACGTTACTAGAGATTAATGTTAAATTTATTCAATAGTCTAAGCATCAGGCCGAGGGGCAACCAAAAAACAGAGTTCGGGCGATATAGCGATACAATAAATCTAATAACCCTTCCCTCCACTTGACGACCAGCTATACGGTCAAAATAGTTGTTATCTTGGAGAAATTTGACCCCTTCGTTTGTCCACCGCCCTTTACAAACAGCTCCAGCAGCACAAATCTTTTTAAAAGCTTGAGAATCAAGACTCGCAGAATAAATTGTTTGGGAGTGAAGCTTTATTTGATTATCATTGATAAAAGTAATGCCTTTCCGTTCGAAATCCCAGGCTGAAAACCCATCTGAACAAATTGACATTAGCGAAAATTTGTTCCAGATTGCGATACAAGCATTCAAAGAGTATTTTATATCCAAAACGTTTTCACAATAATCACTATCCTCAATCCTGTAGTCATCACGGAAAATTACTTCATGTGAATCGACTTTTAAATAGTCCACATCGTGATCAATACAGTGCATAACATGATCCGTGACAATACGTGAATCAACTTTTTTTGCTAAGAAAAAATCCTCGAGGAATAATATTACTCTATCAGCTTCTACCTGCGCTAAGGCCTTCTTTAGATTTGAACAGAACCCTTTATGCTCGCCTACCTTTATAAAAGTGACTTCATCCACTGCAATTTCAGAATAATTAGATACAAAGTAAATCGGAAAAGGGCAGTCCGACCAGTATAACTGAAATGATTTCAGCATTGGGGCCCAGCAGTCTTTATACAAATCACAGGAGCTTATAACAACGACGGTTTGCATCTGCTAGATCCCATCAGCTAATTTAGTATTTACTTTCCATTTAATAGATTCGCTATTTCGGCTTAAAGGAGCAACAGCATGCATGATGTCTCTTTTCCCGTAGGGGATAGCGCCCCATTCAATATTACAACGCTGCTCATACTTATCTTCGATCAACCTTGCACACTGCTTTATACTATTACCGACCCCTGTTCCAAGAAAAAAGACACGTTTGTTTTTTTCTAGCTCTAAGATCAAATCCATGTTTTTAATGATATAAACAAAGAAATCAGCTACATCATCAATATGAATAAAATCTAATACCTGCTGCCCCTGAGTCATCTTAATAGGCACATCTGATCCCATAGATTCTTTCAAATAGTCGACTACTCTTTTAACCGTCATATCACCACCATAAACACTGTAGGGAACGACTGTAAAGTACTGGAAACTGCGCAGGCTCGCGTAGAAGCTTACAAACTGTCGAAACGCGGTTTTGGTAGCCGCATAGAGGGTAGCACTATTTAATTCACCGCTGTTATCCGCATATTCGGAAAACGTACCTAAATTTACAAATAACTGAAAGTTACTACATTTCGCTAACGTATCAAGTAACAAAACTCCGAATTCTATATTCGCTGAGATCATTGGGCCCACAATCTTAGCAGCATTATCTGGAGTCGTTAGCGTAGCAAGGTGTATTGATATTTCAGGATTAAAATCTATAACTGAATTTAAGTCCGATACGTGACTATTTTGACAGTTAGGATACTGACTCCGAGGGTATTTTTGGTTCGCGACATCTAAGTCTCTATTTAAGGTCAGGATGTCAGCATCTGGAATCATTTTTTTAAGTAATGGCATCAAGTTACCACCAATGAATCCAGTCGCTCCAGTTATCAGAATTTTCATGACTTAAAATCGTATTCAATTTTGTCCAGCGACACGCTATCGGCTTCGCTTGAAATGTGCGCACCAGGAATAATGTCTAATAAGATCGAAGACGGATTAGTCAATCCTTGGAAAGCCATCCAAAGCCCAGGCTGCACACATATCCTTTTGTAATTTCTACTTGGAGACAATTTAATTTCAAAAAAAGACCGGTAGGTAGCACTCCCAACCCTATCATCAAATATCACAAATTTGATTTCTCCAACGGGCACAATGATATTCAATACAAATTCGTTATGTCTTTTCCACCCTTTTATCGCACCATATTTTATTTGAGAGAAATAGGCTTCACCAAAACCAACATAACCCTCATCTTCTGCTTTAAGGGCATGAAGGATATTGCCTTTGTCGACTTCAATTTCTTTCAGATCATAAACGTCAACCCCTTTCATCATAGGCCCAATCAAGGTTCTGTGTCTGAGCTTCTTTAGTGAAATAATCAATTTGGGCTCTAGTCACATCGTACATATTTAGCCCTTCATTATAGGCAAGATACCAATCTGCTATAAGTTCAACACACTGATCGTAATTGAGTGTTGAATGCCATTTGAGATAATGATTTGCTTTATCGCAATTAAGCTTAAGTAGCTTAGCTTCTTCAAAAGGAATGCAATCGGTAACTTTAATGACTTTGTCAGCATCATGCCCCCATCGTAAAGCCAAATCTTTCGTTAAATCATAAACTGTCTTGGTAGTTTCCGCTTTAGGCCCAAAATTAAAAGCCTCACCGTTCGCAATCAAGTCTTCCCAGAGATATAGCCCTGCGGTCAAATAACCGCTAAGTGGCTCAAGAACATGCTGCCAAGGCCTCGTCGCCATCGGGCTCCGTATTTCAACGGTATCCCCGTTATCAAAGGCTTTTACGCAGTCAACCACTATTCGGTCCAATGCCCAATCACCTCCACCAACAACGTTACCAGCTCGCACCACTGACAGCTTAATATTTGGCATATTTTGAATAAATGAGTGCCAGTAGGATTTAATGACTAATTCTGCCCCACCTTTTGAACCAGAGTAAACGTCCTTACCTCCCATTGCGTCATTTTCACGATAACCCCAAATCCACTCAACATTGTCATACGCTTTATCACTAGTAATCAATATACAGACACACTTCCAGCTGACGTTACGAATTGCCTCTAAAACTGAAGCTGTGCCCACAATGTTTGTTATTACTGTCTGGAACGGCTCACTATATGAGCTGGACACAATCGCTTGAGCAGCAAGGTGAAAAATAAAGTCAGGCTTAATCTTCTGCACGTAATCATTAAATACATCTTTGTTCGATATATCTTCAAATACATGGTTAATTGATTTGTCTAATTGAAGCGCAGTATGCATCGAAGGGGTTGTTGGTACATCGACAGAATACCCATATACCTCCGCGCCGAGCGATATAAGCCAAGTCGTCAACCAGCTACCTTTGAATCCAGTGTTACCAGTAATTAACACTTTCTTCCCTTGGTATATGTTTTTAAACCCACTGACCAAAATCTTATCTTCTACCATTTTTTCCACCAAGCCTTTCCTTCATCCCAGAGTTTGTTAAGTACAGTATTGTCATTAAGAGTATCCATTGGCATCCAAAATCCGCTGTGTTTAAACGCATTTACTTCGCCATTTTTAATCATGTCCTGCATTACTTCGGCTTCAAACATCCCACTATTAACATCCAAATAATCAAAAATACCAGATTCACAGACAAAAAAACCAGCATTTATCCAGGTACCATCGCTGTCCGGCTTTTCCTTAAAACCTCTAAGGCTCGAATCGTCAGAGATATCAAGAACCCCAAGCTTACCAGCAGGCTGAAACGCCATCATGGATAAAACTTTTCCCGACTCAATATGCTTGTTATAAGATTGAGAAATATCCACGTCACTTACACCATCACCATAGGTTAGGAAAAATGATTCATCGCCGACATATTCCTGAATTCTTTTAATCCGACCCCCAGTCATCGTGTCGAGCCCAGTATCAACTATTGTGACTTTCCATTCGGGCATATCATTATTAATAACTTTGATGTCTCCGTTAGCAAGATCAATTGTCAGATCAGAATTGTGGTATAAGTAATTGAAAAAATATTCCTTAATTACGTACTGCTTATATCCTCCACAAATGATAAATTCATTTACCCCATAATGTGAGTAGATATTCATGATATGCCACAGAATTGGTTTACCACCTATTTCAACCATAGGTTTAGGTATTGAGTTAGTCACTTCACTCATCCTAGTTCCGTAACCTCCAGCTAATATTACCGCCTTCATTTCTAAATCCTTCTTAATATTTAATTATTTAATCAACACAACACATTAAAATGCGGTCAGTACAATAGGCACGCTAATACATTACGGCTTCTATATTTAATTTAAATGATGCGCCGGTCTTGAAGATTCCACGAATTGAATATAATCTCGCGACGTTTTTTCTATGGACATACCGCGAGCGGTTTCTATAGCGTTACTTGAAATCTTCATAAGCTCTTTTTCTGGAAGAGATGAAATGCATGCCAACAGATACCCCAGCTCCTCTTGATTGCCCGCTTCACAAAGAAAGCCGTTCACTCCATGACTAATTACACCATCAATCCCTTCGTTCCTGGCAGCAATCGTTATACAGCCCCTTGACATGGCCTCGATATAAACCAAACCAAACGCCTCATCTTTACTGACCATTATAAAACAGTCAGCAGCATCGTAATAACTTAGCACTTCTGATCGTGGAATTTGTCCGCATAACCTAACTTTCCCTAAGGCACCGCTTGTTCTCACTGCAGATTCAACATTCTTGTCTTCGCTTCCGCTACCAACATAATTCAATTCATAACCTCCCGACGGAAAGGCTGCATGTAAAGCTTTTACAACCCCTGACGGGAATTTTCTCTCAATTAGCTGCCCTACATAAAGGAATTTATCAATCTTTTTTCGAATTTTTGGAACTGTTTGAGTCCGGAAAAATTGCCCAGGGATCCCTGAATAATTGATAAAACTAGTGGATAGAGTCCAGAAGGTACTTTCAAAACCACTTCGCAATGACTTCGATCTAAAACCCCAAACATCTATACTTTCTTTGTAATTTACAAGTGTTTTCGAATACAGTTTTTTTACAACTTCAGCTTTTTCATGTAACACGACACACGACACACTCTGGGGATAGATCTTCTTTAATAGAGAAATCACTTCAATCTGTGGGTTATAGAAATGCCCAATCAATGTGTCAGGTTTAAAGCCATCCATACTTAAAAAATTTTGAATCTTTTCAACACTAGATATAATCTCGCGCTCCCGATATTGTCGATGAGGTAGGTATTTAAATATCGGGATACTATGCACAGTAACACCTTCAATGTTAAACGACATTTCGTCTGCTACCGGTGCAATATCAAGCTTATCATTGCCAGCATATTTAATTGCTAGAGGGCGGAAAAACCGGGCCAAACGATAAAATATAGCTGGAAACACGGATTTAAAATGTATTACTCTTACATCATACCCACACTGGACCCAAGACTTAGCAAAGTCATGACAAATAGTCGTATGTACGTCAGAACGAGGAGTTGGATACATCGTAGTTACTAACAGAATTTTTTTTCGAGTCATAGGAATATTTATCACCCTGAATTTCAATTTTTCAATGATTTTGCGCTTTTTATTACGGAACCAAATTCCGACTAGCTTTGTGCTTTAAAAGAATAATCACCAATAGTGCGGACAACATTGGATTAAGATAAAAAGCACCTGAAAACATATTGAAAGTAACTTGCTGCACTAATAATAGGCCGAGCCATGCCTCAGAGTGCTTGTTTTTTAACAAATTATTAGATTTCAAAAGACCTATTGACAAAAAGTATATAAGAAGTAAAAACCCAAAAATCCCATTAGCCATGAGCGCATCTAAAAACATGTTATGCGAGTAATCCGAGCTCCCATCATCAAATACAATTAAATACTGACTGCCCCAGACTGGGCTCTCTAAAAATAGATCTATAGCGCTTGAATAATAAATATCGCGCGCCCCAAATCCAACTCCCTCAATCGTAACTCTCAGTCGGGCTTCTAGAAGCGGGGATATATTACCAACTGCACTAAAAAGTGAATCAACAGCGAAACTCAAAACTAATATAATCAATCCCAAAGTGACAAAGGCTACGAAAACATTTTTTATTTTTCCAAAATTGAAGAATAGAAACACAAAAACGAGCGCTACTATAGGCCCTCTACTACCTGCCCGAACCACAAAGAAGAAACCTACTAAAATAATAAAAACAAGCATCAATTTACTAAGAAATGTCGTGTATCGGTTAAAAAGGGCATACAACGCGAGTATAACCGCCGTAGCACCAAAATGACCAAACGAAATAGTTGAGACGGCGGCGTTACCCTGATGGCGTCCCTGAATAGCCGCGTCAAGAGTAAACAGTCCATTATTCTTAAGTGTGATGGTAGCGAAAGTCAACCCTGTAAGAATTAGAATCCACCAAAATGCCTTTTCTAAGTCGATAACACGATAACTTACCGCCAAAGACAATATAGTTGGCATACAGATACCTACAATGTATACCCAGGTTAACGATGTATCGCCCAATAAAATATCTTCGCGTAGAGATGTATCGTAGAGGATTCTAATTATCAAAATCACCCAAAACAATAAAAAAGCAAAAAACGAAAGCGGATATTGTAATTTATCCCTATCCCTAAGATTCAACAGCACTACAGATATGGCAAGAGCCAACATCGCAGCTCTATAAGGAAGGGTTACCGATCTGACCAAAGAATCGTTCAATGTGTTTGCTGGTAAAAATAACGACGTAACCAAGACAAAACCAACAAATATCATAACGAAATTGAAGGTACTCAAGAGATTATTCAGCCTTAAATATGTCATTATCTATTCAATACACCAAGATCTGTAAATAGGGTGAGCCACTTGCCACCAATAACATCAACAGAATATTCAAACGATTTTTGTTGTGCCATGATCGCCATTTCCTCTCTTCGGAGTCTATCAAGCATCAACTTGGACAGTTCAGCTGAATACTGCCTACAATCAAATGGTTCGATCAAAACACCAACATTACCAGAGTCAATAATATCTGTCACAGAGTCATAACTACTAAAAGCAAAAGGCACCACGCCAAATCGCATCGCTTCAATCAAGACTAAGCCAAAACCTTCTGAAGATGATGTCAAGCAAAAAATAGAGGCACTTGAATAAAACGGAGTAGGGTCTTGGAAGCCCTCAAACGAAACATTTTTTAACCCTAAGGTATTTGACAGGGATGTGAGCTCGCCACCCACATCTTCACCAACTATTTTCAATGTCCAATTGGGAAAACGCACATTTAAAGATGACCATATTTTAAGTAAGACATCCACCTGTTTAAACGGACAATTAACCCTACCTACGAATAATAGTTCTTTCTTCTTATCATTCAAATTTATTGCTTTTGGTGAGAATGCAAGCGGATTCGGTATAGTTAATACAGTGGCTGCGCAAGGACCGCCCACCATAAACGATAATTCTTGTCTGAAAGAATTCGACAATATAATAACCCTATCGGATCTTTCACAAAGCTCCTTATAGTGTTTCTGGTACTTGACCTTGTAGAGATATCGAAGGAAAATCTTAATGGGCTGTATGTTAGCTAACGGTAGTAAAAATTCAAGACCATAGCGTCTTACTCTTTTTTTATAAAGAGAAGAGAAGTTATTAACCCCTGACATAATTGAATTATTAACTACCGAAATCACCTTGATATTGAAATCTTTAGCAGCATATACTAACTTAGAGATATCACGATTAATGCCGGCTTGATTAATCACAATTGAAATTTTGTTATCCTGTAAAAATTCCGAGAAGAATTCAAAGTTATCTCTTACATCACTTTGATAAGGAAGATAAAACTGCCTGGGAGATATGGATTCGTCAAGACTTGTACGCTCAAGACTCAAATAAAATACATTGATGCCAAAAGATTCGAAGTAATCTGCCAAGACAGTAGTCACGCGCTGGACTCCACCTTTTTCAGCGATAATTTCTTTAGGATACACAAATACAATGCTCACTTTATCTTATCCAACAGGTCATTAATCGGCATATGTGTTACATAAAGAATATTTAGAGATCTATCGTTATGATTTTGGGCCGTATAATAAAGATAAAATATATCTTTATATACGAATGCTGTAGGCTTATATATCCCCTTTTTGTTTATACTTTCACCTGTAATAAGTGGATTCGGAAACATCACAAACTTCTCCCAGTCATCACTTACTGCTAAACATATATCTGCATTACACTGAGTTGTTTGTATGACAGCATAAAGTCTGCTTTCAAATTCAAAGCAATCCAGATGCCAAGGTTTATATAGCTTGTTACAATTCTCTATAGAAACCGTCTTAATGTACTTAAAGCTATCACAGGGATCATCAGATTTCCATATCGAAATTCCATGACTTTTTTTATCAGAGAAAATCTCTAAAGTCGCTAAAGCACCAATAAGCGATCTAATCACCCTATCCAAATATTTGTTGGCTACGCTTAATTTTGGATTTAGAAATGTAATATGCATTGCATAACCCAAATAACCGCTTAGGGAATTCATAATAACTGGTGATACCTGTTTGTCTTCGAACTCTTCATGTTCGCTCAAGATAGGGATATCTAAAGACAGCTTATCTGACTCTGAAATGATACAGCTATAAGTACCGCGAGTTAAACCATCCCTTAAGGTTTTGGCAGTAAAGTTTTCTCTCCAATAAATATGAAGCTTGGTTGAATCGAAAAACATAGTTGGATCGGAGTTGTAACCGGTATCGGGCCTACCAATTATTTCCATGTATGGGGTCCAATTAATTGGCCCAGTATCAGAGTCACTAACGCCAAAACACAAGATTGGATTTTCCATATTAGCATCAGCATTGTAATAAGGTGTATAAACCATCCACCAGTTATGGCCACGAAATGCATTAACCGAGTACCGAACACACGGGTGGACAACATCACCTTTATTTTGGGTAAACTTAAAATGTTCCACTCGACAGGCATCTCCCGGAGGCATTGTTGACCGCCTACTTAAACGAAAAACCCTGTAAAGAATCCCTCGATATACCTTGAGCGCCCCTCTGACGCAAACTTCTAAATTGATCAATAAAAGTCTCCTTTAACAACGGACATTTCCAAAAAATATAGGGTTCAACCCATAAAGTAGAAAATTTACTTTTAGGTCACAACCCACATTTGAGTCTACGTCGAAGTACCCAACAGCATTTTTCTCAACAGGTCTTTAGACCTATTGACTTTGACCAACAAGAGCTCATGAACGCCTGAGAAATTAATTTGGTCTTTCCAACGATCATCACTCAATACCTCTTCGTAAGAATAGAAAATTCGATCTGAAAGACCTAGCCCCTCTAAAAGTTCCGAAAGACGATTGAAATTTTTTGCGTTAGCAGGAAGTACAATAAACTGTCTTTTGAAAATAATTGCAAAAATCAAGGCGTGATATGAATCTGTCAATACCAACTCAGCCTCTGCGATTGACATAACCCATTTTCTAATACTAGGAAGTGGGATATTGCCTAAGCCTTTTATCGGCATAGTTTTTGCTAATATTGAAATTTTATAGTCAACATTTGATTTAAACGACTCAATAAAATTATAAAATGACGGCCCCTGATTAAATTTAAAACATACCATCCTATTTGTTTTCCCTGGCTCAGAGGATAACAACCTGGAGTAGTCCGAAATCAGTAAGGTAGGATCTAAGACTTCCACCGAGCTAACATCACAATTCGTCTTGCACAATGACACTGCAGTTGACTCCCTGACTGCCACATTCGAAAATCGTTGAAGTAACCCCTTTATTTTGGCCGTTTCCTCAGGATCAAAAAACCAATCATTAGTTCCAAAGCTTGAAGCATATGAACATATTATTTTACCATCAGGAACGAAATCGAAAAAATATGAATACTTTAGATCTCGCGTAATATCTTTATTCCATACTTGATCACTACCCAACATATAAATGTCACAGTCAGGGGGGTTTTTAAATAGGTCAACTGATGATCGATATATAACCTTAGACCTATTTAAAAACTTTTTCCTCGCCGACTCAAAGATTAACTTCCATATTAACGGACTTAATAGTTTCATAAGCAGGCTATACTTATATTTTCCACTCATCCTAAGATCAATAATTTCAACCTCATACCCTAGAGCTTTTGCAGCTTCGGACAATGCATAGGTCTGCAGAAAAGCTCCATAGTTTGGCTCATCATGAAAAGTCAAAATGCCAACTTTCTTCATATTTAATATCCAAAGTTTATCTTACATTAATGTTTTTTTATCGAAAAATAACCCAAAAATTAACAGGCGTAGTTCACAAGGATACCTATACCGCCTTCATCGAAGATAAGAAAAGCTGATCCGTCTCATCTTTCCACCCACACCCATGTACTTCTTAATGAAATATAATTAAATCTTCCAATTTCTTTTTATCTGACCGTGCAATTTCAATCTGATCACTAGGAATGCCAAACGCAATGATTACGGCAATACTCTCCTCTTTCGGAATATTTGCTACTTTTCGCAATAATTTGTCCCGCCTAGGGCTAGCCGCCCAATTCAACATGCAACTCCCAACTTTGTTAAAGTGAAATGAGTAACACAAGTTCATTGCAAAAAGGCCGGCGTTAAAATATATATCATTTTGTTCATTTTTCCCCATCAATCTCAGATCGACCGTCAATACGCATAATTGCGGGACCAAGTGCCCAAAGCCCCTATTCCCGTTTTGGTGTGACAGTATTTCTTCAACATCTAATTTATCATTGAAGATATGGCATTTATAAAGTTGTCGGTTACAAGCAGCCGGAGCATTTAATGCTAATCTAAATGAGTCATTAATTTGCTGATCTGATGCAACCTTTGAAAAATTACGGATTGATCTTCTACTTTCCGAGAAATCTGAAAAAGCCTTATGGCTTTCTGAGAAAAATTCTTCCCTACTTTTGTTAATCTGTTGTAGATTGCTCACCTCTGGATACAAAGCACATACATCATCAACTAAAGACTGTAGTTTTTCAGGCAGCGCATATTGTTGTTGTTTATGTAATCTGTCGTATTCTTTTATAATACCAACAGCAGTTTCAGCCTCCAATACACCGGCATAATTTCTACTCAGCAGTAATCTTTGCGCCACAGTCGCAAGTCTAGTTTGCCCGAAACCTAAGCGCTTTTCTGGCATTGTTAAACCTTTTTCAAGAATATGGCAACTAACTCGCATCGAAACCTTCCAGAACTCAAGACTATTGTGGGAATATGAATACTTTAAAGTCCTCAGTGTGGTGTACAAGCCAAGGTATACCAATTCAAGCCGACTTAGCACAACCGAATAAAAAATACTAAAAAGTGTCGTGGCATATGGAATTTTTTTTATAAATTCTTTCATCGCTTAATTATCTGGTCTCTTGTAATTGTAAATATCACGCTGAATATTTTATAAATGTATTTATTTCTTATAGCTAATAAATACATGAACTCCTTGCGTCTTGACTTATTTTCCTTACTAAGAATTTTATATAACTCCTTCACAAGCACCTTGTTATGATTGTAAAAGGCAATAGTTAGCTTCTTCCTGACATACCTAATTCTAGTTTCATTAATATACTCTGCTTTAATATCTGGCTCAATGTTCATAGAATTTAGCGTTTCGATAATGATTTCTTCATGTTCATCACAACGATATAATTGCTGCTCCTCAGAGTCATCCCCCTGAGACATGCTTGAGTCGTAAATTATATAGTTGTAAAGAGGCTCATCTAAGTAATATCGTTCATATTTATAATATAACGGTAACAACATTTGCCAGTTCTGCCCTCTCCGGCACGGAAACAACAATTTATCTGGCTGTGTTTCAAAGAAGAAACTAGCTCGAGCCATGTGCGTCCCAGGTATAAACATTGAGTTCCCCGATAGGAGAGCTTCAAACTGGTTTGAGTGAAATTTATCCTTATGCTGGGAGCCAGCTAGCCGGAGACACCCTCCCAAATCATGAATACTTCTTATAGATGCATCAGACGTTACAACACCAAATTGGGTATTTTTCTCTAAAATCTCAACCCGTTTTGCCAATGACTCTATATGTAGATAATCATCGGCATCAGGCCAACATATATAATCTCCATTGACTTTTCGGAGTCCTGTATTAATTGCTCCTGCAAGACCTGTATTTACTTGATGGACATAAATAAGATCAATTCCCTTTTCGAGGAATAGTTTTTTATACGAAAATATAATTTCCTTAGTTTTATCAGTCGATCCGTCATCAACAATAATTAGCTCAATGTTTGAGTATGTCTGACTAAGAATAGAATCCAACAATCGATGAACGACCTCTTCACCGTTATAGCAGGGTGTGACAATTGACACTAGTGGTATTGACATTTTTTTACAGCACTCTAATTTGAAAAATGGTCCATCAATAATCTGATAGGACGACAAAAGTTGAGGACATAATTGAAATTTGTATTTAGCTAACTTACTCAGCTCGAAGCTTAATTAATCGTTGGTGAG
>Ga0115547_1001330_pt1 | contig 14843 bp, 14 predicted proteins | sample COGITO_mtgs_1004_3_FD_87185 | JGI IMG/M metagenome (GOLD analysis project Ga0115547, IMG submission 87185) | Pelagic marine microbial communities from North Sea - COGITO_mtgs_100420 | ecosystem: Environmental > Aquatic > Marine > Epipelagic | place: Germany:Helgoland, sampling site Kabeltonne...
GATATTTCCCGCTGCTACAGGCGTAAGTAATACGGTTGGCCTGACGGGACAAAACTCGCTCCACTTTGGTTGTGCGCCATACGGTTCTGGCACAGTTATTACAGCAACTTTCCAAGGCTTGAGCGGCACACCAACTACCGGTTTCAAAGAGTTAGCAAGTGCCAACCTTCCCACACCATCGATCACAGATGGGTCAGCGCATTTTCAGCCCTTCATATACGCATCAACAGGAACATCTACAACATTTGTGCAAGAGGGTAATAGCCAGTTTGAACCGGGACTTGTATGGGTAAAATCACGCACTGGTGCAAATAATCATTTGTGGTTTGACCAAGTTAGGGGTGTAACTAAATTTATTCGTTCTGATACAAATAATACCGAAAACACTGTCGCAGATACCTTAACGGCATTTAATTCAAATGGATTCACGGCTGGTGCAGACTCTGTTAACTGGGGAATTAATTATCCCAGTAGAAATAACGTAGCTTGGCAGTGGAAAGCCAACGGCGCTGGCAGCAGCAACGAAGACGGCGCTACAACCAGTACAGTCAGTGCCAACACGACTTCAGGCTTTTCTATTGTAAAATGGACAGGAACAGGTGCTAACACAACGCTTGGTCATGGGTTAGGTGCAGCACCACAAATGATCCTGATTAAAAACCTAGCCGATGCAGATAGCTGGGTCGTTTATCACGAAGACGTTGGTGCGACTAAGGGATTAACACTTGATACTACTGCGGCTGCAACTACGGCCAGCACATTCTTTAACAACACTGCGCCAACATCTTCTGTGTTTAGTGTCGGCAGTGGTGGGAGAAGTAATGGTTCTAGTGATGGAATGATTGCCTACTGTTTCGCAGAAATCCCCGGCTATAGCAGCTTCGGGAGCTACACGGGCAATGGTTCCACAGATGGTCCTTTTGTGTATACCGGCTTTACGCCCCGTTACATCCTATTTAAAAGAACAAATGCTACTGAGAGTTGGCCGATACTTGATACAGCACGGGGTAGTGGAAACTTTGGTGCTGATGCTGGTACAGGTGGGGATAACCCAACAGCCGCTAATGACTTGAACGCTGTACTTGTTGCCAGCACCGCTGCTGCCGAAGAAGATAACTCTGCTGGTTCCAGAAAAGCATCATTTAATTCTAACGGTTTCAAGGTTAGAACAACAAATACAGCGATGAATGGTTCTGGTTCGACATACATATACATGGCCTTCGCAGAGCATCCATTTGGCGGTGACGGCGCAGCACCAGCTACAGCAAGATAATAAGGATAAATAAAATGTGGAAATACGGTAGTAAAACCATCCGCGAACACAAATCGTGGACCGATGACAATGGCATCACTCACCCCCAAAATTGGCACATCTGGTCAGCGGATGATAAGGCTGCTGCTGGTCTAATCGAAGTGACACCGGAGACGCCACCGGATAGCCGACTCTACACATGGGGTTATCAGGCCGATGGAGTGACGATCTCCAAGACAGCTAAGAGCTTAACTGACGTAAACGAAGTAGATGAGAACGGCGATCCTTTGCTGGATGACGACGGCGTTCAGGTTGTTACATTAGGAGTAAAGTCCGCGCTAAAGGCAGAGGTAAAGGCGCAGCAAGGTTCTCTGCTTGCACAGACCGATTGGGCGGTGACGCGCAAGTCTGAAAAAACTACTGCTATTCCTAGCAACATCCAGACTTGGCGCGATGCAATCCGCGCTAAAGCCACCGCGATGGAAAGTGCCATTGACGGCGCGGCTGATACCGCTGCCGTAGCTGCGTTGTTCGTGACGTATACGACGGAAGATGACGGCAGCACCACGAAGTCAGGTATCCTGTACGATTGGCCGGAACTATGACGTTAATTCAAGGTGCTATCTTAATAGCAGTAGCGGGTATTTTATTGTTCTCTACTTTTAGAAAGTAGTTATAGTGGATGGAGCAATTGATCTTCGCCTGATCATAACTCTTGGCGGTATACTTTTTTCTGTAGCTGGTGCTGCTGCTGTTGGCAAAATGCAGATTAAAGTTATATTAGAAAACTTAGCAGATATTGAAAAAAGACTTCGTGCTATGGATAAACGTGTAGATACGTTAGACACCTACCATAGCACACAAAAACAACGTCTTGACATACTTGCTCAAATGAATAGCCCTGAAAATCTTAGAAGAGAACACATGGCTACAGCAAAAATGCAAGCAGATATAGATAGTTTAAAGTCTGCAACGGAATCTTTAAGGAAAATGCATAATGGCGCACATCCTCCTGTAGCAAGTTCTAGAACTGCTTCTTAATACAATGTTTAACTTGACTTTTACTTCAAAAAAGGTATAATAGTATGGACCCTAAAAATCCTGAAAGTATTAAAAATATAGTAGATGCAGTTATAGGGACTAGCCTTGTGTCAACTCCTATATGGCTGCAACATTTAGAGCAGACTCTTCAATTGTTTATGCTTGTGGGAGGTTCTATACTTTTAATCTTTAGGTTATGGGCAATGTTTAAAGGAGCTAAAGATGAAGAAGGAAATGGATAACACCTACACTGAAAATCTTATAAGAGTTTTAGTTCGTCAAAGGGATGCAGCTATGTCTAAAAATGCAGAGCTTGAAGCAAAGTTGGCAGCTATCACTCAAAATCTAACACAGCAGCAAAGTAAAGAACAGGCCGAAGACTTGTTTAAAGAAAGATTACATAAGGAATAACTAAATGGCTGAAGAGACAGAATCAACAGCAACTGCTACAGATGTCACACCGCTGACGATTGACGAGGAGCAGGGACAAGTATCGCTTTTAGATAGGGTTGCTCAAGAGGCTAATCTATCAGAGCCTAATTATCAGATACCTGAAGCTGCAAAAGTACCTTTTACTCCTAGAACTTTACAAGAGGACGAGCTTTTTACTGCTTCTGAAAAGCTTGCTGATGTTGCTCCTCCTATACAAACGGCTAGTATGACAGGGCTAGAACTTCCCACTCCTACTAGAACAGCAGCGGCTACGTATCAGTCCTTTGTTGAAGAGGGAACTCCTGAGTTTGAAGCGGCTAAGGGCCAGCTTTCTGCACAATCTGTTGTTGGAGATATACAGGGTGCAGTTTCTGAAGAAGCTCTTGCAGTAGGAGTTACAGAAGAGCTAGATGAAAAAGCTACTGTAAAGTTTCAGCTAGGGGAACTGTTTAAATCTTTTGAAGAGGGACAACCTCCTCCTCCTTGGGCTGCTCCTGCTGTACGTAATGTAGGTTCTATGATGTCTCAGAGAGGGCTAGGAGCGTCCTCTATGGCAGCGGCTGCTATTAGCCAAGCTATAATGGAATCTGGCATACCTATAGCAACACAGGATGCTAACAAGTATGCTACTATACAGCTTCAAAGTTTAAACAATAAACAACAGGCTACTCTACAGAATGCCGCTACTTACGCTGCAATGGATAAAGCCAATCTAGATGCGCGAATGACAGCAGCGGTAAACAACTCCCGCGCTTTTCTTCAGATAGACACACAAAACCTTACTAACGAACAGCAGCTAAAAACTATTGATCTGCAATCACAGTTTCAGAAACTCTTTACTGATCAGGCGCAAGAGAATGCCGCTAGACAGTTTAATGCTAAGTCTCAGCTACAGGTGGATCAGTTCTTTACAGAGCTTGATACTCAGGTACAGAACGCTAATGCTAGTCGGTTAGCCGCTATGGATCAGTTTAATACTGACCAGACTAATGCATCTACAAGATATTATGAAAAGTTAAACGATGCTAGGGAGCAGTTTAACGTAAACAATGAAAATTTAATTCAACAGTCTAATGCTGTATGGCGTAGAAATATCAATACGGCTAACACTGCAGAAGAGAACGAGGTTAATCGGACTAACGCACTTAACCTTCTTGGTATAACACAATCAAGCATGGATAAACTTTGGCAGAGGTATAGAGATGAGGCAGGATGGATGGTAACTATTTCTGAGAATGCAGCGCAGAGGGCGCATAATACTGCAGTACTTGCACAGCAGCAGGATTTTAATTCTGAATTGTATGAGAAGCAAGCTGAAGATACTTTTTATAATACATTGGGTAATACCGTTATTCAGGGCGTCTTTGGCGTATTGGGGGCTTAAATGGATTTTAGTATATTTGATGGCATTTCAGAGTTTGTTAGCGATGCATACTATGGCGTAACCTCTGCATTTGATAGTAATTCTACTTTTCCAGATCAAAGTTTAAATTACGATGATCAAGGCGATGAAGATTATTCTTTTTATACAACTCCAGATAGTTTTAGAGGTGATCCTAGAATGTTTGCAGAGGAGGGAAAAACTCTTTCAACTACCGAGTTTGCACGGGAATACTATGATGACCGCAGCTACCTTAAACAGGCACAAGATTTCCTGTACGAAAATTTAGGTGTAGACGAAGAAACGGCTAAATTAATTAAAGGTTTTGCGGGTGCTGCGGGTGCTGCTCTTAAAGGGCAAGGGGGCCAAGGGGGCCAAAGGGGTCAAGCAAGTCAAAACGTGGGGCCAAGAAGCCCTGCAGCAAAAATGCTACCAACCCGACCAGTGGGTAATCCGGGTGTTGCCCGTTCTGCACAGTTAGCAGGTCTTTCTCCTAGAGCGCAAGCAGCTATGGATGCTATGGCGGCTAATGGTGGTAAGCCCGTTAGAGATTTAAGCGAATTGATTGCAGGGACTAATACTCCCAAGGGCCGCACCATTGCAAATCCTAGCAGCTTAAGAGGCCTTAATATTAGACAAAGCCAGTATGTGTAGAGGAATAAACTATGCCATTAAATCCTGATCCGTATTACCGCGACCCTAAAATTGAGGAGTTAAAATCTCCAGAGCCGGGAAGCACAAAGGCTATTGATAGGTTCAACGCTCCTATCCCCGGACATTCTCTTACACAGCCCCCTCAGAACTGGGCGTGGGAAAAACCTCCTGTATATACAAATCCTGAAGAAGCGATGATGTATGTGGTTGAGCGGGTGGAGAAGCCAGATGTTGAAGAGAACTTCTTGCGACTGCTATTAGCCGGTACTCCTATTGAAGCGATAACAAATACCATTGTATTTGCTGGTTTTAGCGAAGGGTACTGGACACCCGACATGGCTGAAATACTCAAGCCTCCGATAGCTATGCACTTTATGGGGTTAGCTATAGAGAATGAGATTCCGGCTACAATTTTTAACATTGATCCTGAAGTTACAAAAGAGAAGAACATGGTGTCTGAAGAAGCCGTTCTTGAGCTTATGGAGAAGAACAGACCGGATATGTATAACAAGCTAATGTATGCTGCTGATGTACTGTTAGAAGACCTTGATGAGTCTCCTGAAGGAGAAGAAGTAACAGAAGGCGGCATGATGGGCGATATGGAAGAGATGTCTGAGCCTACTCCTGTGGATGAAGGCTTTATGTCTATGGAAGAAGAACAAGAGGAATTAGTATAATGGTATCACCTTTTATGTCGTTTGCAACTGGAGCTTTGGGCGCTGTAAATAATCAGATTAATAAGTATCAGCAAACTCAGGCAGCAGAGAAGTTAGCAGAACAAGAGGAACAGAGAGAACTTAACAAACTTGAATTTGATAGGGCTACTAAAGAGTTAATTCTTAAGAGGCGACTTGAAAAAGAGGAAAAGACTGCTAAAACAGGCGCAGAAGCCCGCTTAGAGGCTGCTAGAATAAATGCAAAATCCCGCAGATACGCTGCTGCTCTAGGTGCAACATCAGCAGAAGAAGCTGCTAAAACACGCGCAAAATCAGCAGCAGAAGTTGCTGGTATAAATAAAGAAGCTAGAATAGAGGCAGAAAAGCTTAAACAAAAAGCAAATAGGGCAAAACTCTATTTTAATATTGGCGGCTTTGAAATTAGTAAGGGAGCAACTCAGGCTGAAAGAGTCGAAAACCTGATGTCTACCTTTGCATCAAATCCTGAAGAGTTTAAGGCTGCTTATCAAGACGCAACAAAGAGAAAGGAAATTGAAAGGGAGATTTGGAAAGCCATGTCTCTTACACGAAATGCACAGATTTCTAATGCCCTGCCCAACCCTAATACCAAAGCTTTTTTTAGCCAGTACCGTACAAATCCTCTCTTAGCAAGTATTATAGATAGTTTTGGTAACAATAATGCATATGGTAATCCGAAGGGTTCTTCTCAAGTTGAGATACAAGGAAAAGTTGTAACTCAGCCTGATGATGATATAGTTGTTAATGCAGCTAAAATATATGCTAAAAATAGATTTTCTACTGAAAAAGTTTCTCCACAACAGGCGGGTGCAGACCTTACTAAGCTAATCGGCACAGCTTATAATCCTGAAGTAGGTCCGTTTGAGGGTGCTAATAAGTATTACACTGCAGCAACATCTGACTTTGTAAAATTTATCAGTGATCCTAGAATATCTAGTGAGGAAGATAAAGAAAAAGCTAGAGCTTATATATACAATCCAGATAACGGTTTTCTAAATGAAGACGGAGACTTATCGCAGAATGCATATAAATTAATAAATATATACGCTATACAAGATGCTCAAGAGGATGCTAGCAGCCCGTATAGTATGCCCAAAGCAAGAACTTTTGGTAATTTAAAAACAAAAGATTCAAATGTGCGGAAAGAGGTTGAGGACATAACAAAGGTACTTCCTCTTGCAACAGCAGCCCTTACAACTACAGATAAATTAATTGAACAAGTTGGTATAGCTGACACAGGTTCTGGCCTTCTGTTAAATGTTAAGTCTTTTCTTAACGCTGCACCGGAATTAATGAATGAATCTGTAAGTGTAATTAAGTCAGCACTTACTGACCCTAATCTTCAAGGCGAAAATTTTGCTAAGACTAGAGCTATGTTTACAAAAGATATTAACAATCTTAGTAAAGCTAAACAGGCAAACAATAGAGAAGGTATAGCTGCTGCTCAAGTAAAAATGCTGCAGAATATGCTTGCATATCAGTTAACTTCTATTCTTCAGGGCGGCACTGGTGGCCGAACCATTTCTGATACTGACGTAACAAGAGCTTTGACCATGATGGGTGGCAACTATGATAGCAAAGCCCAAAAGCTAGAAAAGTTAGGCTACATAAGAGAAATGGTGACTAGAAGTATTAGTCGAGGTAAACTTTTTGGTACTTTAGATAACACAGATAATGCTAGAAAATATAATGCTATAAAAAAAGTAGACTCTTTAGTGGCTACCGCTACGCGGGATAATTTTGATAAGATTATTGAAGATAAGATGAAAAAAAATAATCCTGACTACGTACCACCGGGTTCAAGTATAGAAGGTGCTGGCGTTGTAACAAACCTGTTAAATGAAACATCGCAGCTAGCAGGTAACAACTTTAACCCAGAGGTGTGGCGCGAGGGCATTGAAACTGTAACGAAAGGGAGTTCTGGCAAAATACAAGAGTTGGGGGGTAAGCCCTTCGTTGTAAATCCTGAAGCTAGGCAAATGTTAAAAAGGCTTGAACCTTTAAGACAGCAGCAAGGTATTTCTAGTGATGCATTTATAGAGGGTCTTAAGCGTGTACAGGACATGCATGGTCAGATATTTGATGTGACTTCTGGTAAGCTAGTAAATATTAAATACGATGCTGACGGTTCGTTTAATATTGTTCCAGAAAAACCTGAGCAGGTAGAAGACCCAGCGTCTAGAGGCGGGTTTGGTTTAGGGGAAAGACTTAATAAGCTATTCGGAGGAGGGGATTAAATTATGGGAATATACTCATACGAAGAAGATGAACAGGAAAAACAAGAGCCTGTAGCTCCTGCGCCCTTCCAACCCGACCCTGCTGTTTTACAGCGTATTGAAGATACTACGATTAGCGAAGACGTACAGGATACTGTAGATATTGCATCGTCACTGATGAGAGCGCGTGCGAAAGATCAGAGTGGCGTATCTTCTATAACGAATGTTGATCAGCTTACTACAAAGTCTGAAACTATTGAACGCGCCATTGATAGACTTCCGGGTGAAGAGGATACTCTTGGTCTTATGCGTACAGGCTTTTCAATTGGTAAATTCTTTGTAGATAATATTGTTGGCGTGGCTAATACGATTGCAGTTCCTCTTGGACTTGATACTGGAACTGAAGGCAGGGGACAAACTGAAACGCTTTTTACAAAACCTCAAAAAGTCTATGATAAAAAACGCTATGAAGATTATTATGATAAGCTTCGTGAAAAAGAAGATCGATCTCTGGCAGGGGCAGCACTATCAACTGCTAAAAAAATATTTGATGAATCTCCAGAGTTAAAGAATGAAGGAGAGTTTGTTAAGGGGGTTATAGATAGATTAGCAGGTCAGGTTGGCACTGTAACTGAAAGAGAGGGTGAGGAACTTACAGGCTACTTCCGTCCAGAGGCCTCTACAACGGAGCAGGTAGTTCGCGCTATTCCTGAAGTTATAGGCGGCACGGCTGCTGGTATAAAGTTTCTTACAAGGGGCAGCAAAAAGTTAGTTAAAGAGGCGGAAGATATCATGGGTAAAGATATCTTAAAGGCTACCGATGAAGAAATAGCCAAGGCTACTCTGCAGATTGCAGATAAAGCAACCTTTGCTATAACTAACTTTTTTAAGTTAGGCGGTGTACGCAAAGCGGCATACGCAAAAAGAGTAGGGGCCGTTCTTACCTCAAAACAGAAGCCCTTACTTAAGACTGTTGCAGAGAATAGCAGGGCAATAGGAGAGGCTAGAAAGAAGGTAGCTTCTGCTAGAAAGGCTAAAGATAAAACTCTCATAGACAGTGAAGAGGCCGCTCTTTCCTTTGCTAGAAGAAAACGTATTAGTGATATTCCTAAACAGTTTTTAGAAATACCTATGACTGAAGTAGGTGCTGTTACTGGAGCAATCATAGGGGGCAATACTTTTGGAGAAGACTACGGTGCTTTGTTTGGCGCTCTGGGGGGAGGCATATTTAGCTCTGTAGCTTTTGATAAAACCTATAAAGCAGCAGTTAAAGCAGGACAAGGTTTTGGGTCTGCAATTGTAGGTTTTGGAAGTCTGTTGGGTGCATTAAGTGATGAACAGGTTAAGCAGCTTGCTAAGACGGGGATAATACCTAAGCAAAGCAATCTTACAAAAAAAGAACAAGAATCTCTCAATGGCTTTGCTAAGTTTATCAGGTCATTACCTGAAGAAGATAGAACTAACGTTTACGGACAACTAAAGCTACTGAATGATATTAGAGTAGACCTTACGGAAGCCGGGGTGGACCCTGAGCTTCTTCAAACTACTATGGGCAAGGCTACTGGCCTTATTCCCCTTATGATGATGCGGGAGGCCATTCCAGAAGCGAACATTAGTCTAGCCAAAACCTTAAAAAACACTAAAGAAATTACTCAGTTAATTGAGAATGAAAGAAATATAGAGCAACAGTTTGTAGAGTTTCGTGGGCTGTTAGACAGGCTGGCAGGGGCTGCTGGAGATGCTGGTGTACAGAACTCTAAGTTCGATAGCTTTATATCCGCGATGCAAGCGGCTAGCACTAAGCAGGTTGAAGAGATAGGCAATGATAAAGCACAGTTAGATGATCTCGTTCAAGAGATTGTAGACTTAGTTGCTGACCCTGCGTTTACACAGAATGTAAAAGATAAAGAAAGTCTATCTGAACTTGTAGAACAGATTACCCGTAACAGTCTTTTAGATGATGCAGGAGATATGGGTGATCCTGCTGTTAGGCGGCTTACAGAAGAAGCCGTTCCTGAGCTTGCAAGTCAAGCTACACGCAGATTGGAACAGGTAGAAGAGGCTGTAGGAGAAACTGAGACTGACTTAGTTCGTTTTCTTGACTCTTTTCTTGATCCTCAAAAGTATCAAATAGATGCGGAGAACGCTGCAGAGTCCTTAGCAACATATGCAAGGAATAGAAAAGCAGCGATTACAGGCAAGGCCCGTAAGCAATTTGAAGAGCTTTCTCAATACGGAGATGAGATTGACATTACAGATTGGTTAGACGATCTGTATGGAACTGCAGATAATGTCATTGGTCAGACAAGATTAGAAAAAGTAAAGCAAATACTAAAGGGTAAAAAACTTGGTAATTCTTCTACTCTAGAGGCGCTATCAAACATTGAAGGCAAAGCTGCTGTAGAAGAAGCTTTAGACTCTAACATAGAACTTAAAGAAGTTATATTAGAAGAGTTTAAAGCGGCTATGAAACAGAAAGGCGTAGCAGATGATGTTCTTGAGGGTATCACTACAGATAACTTTAACTATAATGAGATAAAGGGCTTCTTTAGGTCTGAATACGCAGGGGCTGCTCAAGACTTTACAGACTTTGATGTGTTCAGAATTGCTAGAGAAATTGGTGAAGAGCTTGATATAGACCTTAGAATTAACGCTACAGTAAGCGATATACAAGAGTATTCATCTAAGTTCTCAGAGCAAGCTAGGAAGATGTATGATAGCAAGAGAGAGCTTTCTGAAAAAATGGGTAGTTTGTCTAGAAGCATTATAGACACTATTCCTGAAGAAGGAGAGGCGGGTCAAGCTATACGCAGGGCAAAAACAAATTACATTAATAATGTAGTCATGCGCTATAGAGACAAAGCAGGAAACCCTATAGGCTATAATGTAGACCACTTTAATCCAAACGGCACTCATAAAGTAGACCCTATAAAATGGATTAACTTTAATAAGCTTATTTCTGGAGAACAACAGGATGGTGTAGATTTAGTAAAACAGCTAGAAAAAACATTTGGTGGGTTTTACAGTGATACAGGCGAGTATGTTTTAACTGGAAAAGCAAAACAGATTACTCGAAACCTGTTAAACGATCTGCTTGCCCGACATATATCAGGTAGAGTTGAAGCAAAGGGCATAAGGCCTCTCATACCTCGCGATGGAAAAGTATCCTCTGCTGATAAGCTTGTAGAGGGAGAGCTTCTTTCAAGGGCTAATCAAGCTGGCGGTAAGATTTTAGAAAGCCCTGCACTAAAAGAGCTTGAGAAGGCTGGGCTTATTGATCTTGATAGAGTTACACAGTACAATCTAGCAGTTGATAACTTCTTTGGAGGAACTAAACTTCTAAGCAGAACGGAAGCGCAGGTTGACCGTGCAGTTAAACGGGCGGCTAAGAATGTTCAAGCACAGGCTAATCTAAGAGAGAACTTCTTGAAGAGCATGGCTAGATTTGGACCGGAGCAGCAAGGGGCCACACAGATAAGCGACTATGATAGCTTCTTGAACTTCTTCATTCTTAATCCACAGGGACAGTCTAGAATTGACACTCTTCTTCCTCAAGTAGCAAAAGAGATAGGTGTAGGAGATGACGCCGTAAAAGAACTTATGTCTGATCTTACGTTAGAGGCTATCTCCCGCGCTTCATACGGAGTGATGAGAGAGGCTAGGGTTGGTCAATACCTGAGAGACTTTGACTATGAGAGACTATATTCACTTGTACTTGACAGAGATATTTCTAATACGGTTAGAGGTATTATAGGCGAGGAGAAGTTTACCGGGCTAACTAGAATGGCTCAGTTTTTGATGATTCAAAACAGAGACACTATTTCTAGTGCAGGAGTTAAAGTGACAACTCCTAAAGGTTTAGGCGTTGAGTCTCTTCTGTCTCGTACTTACAGTGTTGCGCGAGGGGTTATTAGCCCTAAGTACGTAGCAACTGAGGTAGCACTTCTTGGGTTTAGAAAGAAGAAAGCAGAGGCCCTGTCTAAGATTATGAAAGACCCTAAGATGGTAGATGCTGTTATTGAAATAATAGAAACTAATGGAGATGCCATACGAAAGTACGATCCTAACCTATTTACTGTACTTATAAACGGTCTTGGATATCACGAAAATATTAAAAGAAAAGAAAAGACCGAATCACAAATTCGTGAACTAGAACTAGATCAATTTAGGAGATAAAAATGACACTAGTTATTACCGTAATCGTTATAGCTCTTGCCGTGCTGGGTGGCTTCTCAGTATTGGCTGCTGTTACGCCCAATGAAGCTGACAATAAGAAACTTCAGGGCATTCTAACAGCTATCAATACACTGGGAATGAACGTTCTCAAGGCTAAGAATAAACTTGTTAAATGATTAAACTCTATCTTCTATTGATAGTGCTTGGATTGCTTGGCGGTGCTGGCTATGGTGCGTATTACTATTACAAGGATACGCAAGAGCGCATACAGACTTTGACTGAGAATAATGTGAAGCTAGCCACTGCTAAAGCAATCCAAGATAACACTATAAAAACTATGGAAGAAGACAGAAACAAGTTTCAGAAGTTGAACACGGAACTTCAAACAAGACTTGATATAGCCAATACGTACAGAGACACTTTAATAAACAGGCTAAGAAAAAGTAATTTAGTAGCTCTTAGTATTAAAGACCCTAAGTTAGCAGAAGAGAAAATAAATAATGGAACTAAGAAACTTCTTAAATCACTGGAAATTATCTCTGGTGCTGCTCCCGCTTCTCCTGCTAAGTAGTGGTTGCGACACCTTTAGAAAAATAATGCCCCTACAGATTAAGACTGTAGAGGCTAGTAGAAACGTACCTATTCAAAATCGTCCCAGACCTGTGGACATGAACGGTATATACTTTTATGTAGTTAATGAAAGTAACTTTGAAGAGTTCAAGGGAAGGTTTACCCAAGAGAAGGGCGACTTCCTATTCTACGCTATAAGCGTAAGAGACTACGAAACCCTTGCACTGAATATGTCTGAACTAAAAAGGTTTATTAAGCAGCAGAAAGAACTGATAGTATACTATGAAGAAGCAGTGAAACCAAAAGAGGATAAAAAGATACCTAATAAATAACGCCTTTAAAATCTTTGTACTGCTGATCACTATAGTCTCGTAGGTAATTTACCAGCGAGACTATTTTTTTTGTGTGTTCAAACTCAGGATTCCACTTATCAAAAATGTTTTCTATATCTTTAGCAGAAGGCGGTCCCTCAAAATCCAAAGCTATATCACCACTTGAAGTAATTGATACGGACATCCTGTAAAGGAGCGCATCAGCCTTCTTACTCATTACTAGCCTCTAACATAGATATTGGTAGATTGTAACAGTCTGCTCTAAATACAAAGCCATTATCCGGGTCTACCTCTCCCTTCTTGTGTTCAGTAGATACTTTAAAAAACTCATCTTTAGCTATTTTACCTAAGTACCATCCTATAGTAAAGTCATTCTTAATCCTAACAAAAGCATAAGAATCACAGTTCTGTTTAGCATTGAACTTAGCAACTGAACATGAGTAGTAGTCCCTTGGAGGAGAAGATACCTGCTTGGTTTTGACATCTACTGTTGTGCCATCCCCAAGGGTAAGGTCGTAATCAAAGGTGTTTTGATGAGAACCACCCAGAACGTCTACGACTATCTTCTCCCCCAAGTATCCAGCTAATGACCCTGCACCCCTGATTATAGAGTTGTTTAACTCACCAAGCAGGAAAGCTTTCCTATCGGCCCACTGCCGCATGTCATCAGTTATCTGGATTTCTTTTATCATTGTAACCTACAAACCAATATCAACAACTTCACAGACATCTCCTGTGCAGCTTAATTCTTGAGAGCCTGTGGTAGTGTCTTCTACTTCAAGCTTCTTTAACTCTTCCCATACTATAGATTTAGGCATGTTTGTCAACAACTCTTTATACTCATCTTCAGTGCATTCAGTGTATGGGGCTTGTTGATAGGTGTGATCTGAGTAAGGCAGGAAGGATACTCCTGAGATATAATCGAAGTTCTCGTATACCCATGAACCTACCTTGAGCCATTCATCCTCTTTTACAGAGATAGTTATGGAGGGCTTATGTTCACACCAGTACTCTGCATATACTTTCCAAAGCTCAAGATGCTCAATAGCAGTCATACTCTCCCTAGTTAAAGCACCTTCTGGCGACTTAACAGGAAAGGAGAAGACTGTCATGTTGTCTTCATTGCCTATAGCTGGCTCTGCAGGTATGCCCTTCTGTATCATAAACTGAGTAAGAGGGTCTTTGTTATCTCCTCGCACAGTTCTGATGTAGTACTCACTGTGTCTAGGATGAATACCGGAAGCACTATCTACTAACTGAGATACAGTTCCTGAAGGTTTTACGCAGGTAATAGCTGTGGATGCGTTTATTCCCAAGCTAGCAGCAAACTTAGTATTACTCTTAATGGACACTTCTTTTAGCCCCTCAAGGACTTTAGGAAGATTAGAGTCCACCTTGGACAGATGCACATTGTCTAGAATACCAGTAAGGCTAACCCCCAACAGCCTTTCCTCTTCCGTGTTCTGCTTCCATATCTTTCTTAGATATTTAAAGTCAGTAAGTGACGACTGATAAGTTCCTAGCTGAGTTGCTAGCTCTACCTTCTTTGTAAGAGAGCCAACAGTATCTTCCGCACGAACAACTACCTCTGTGAGGTTACAGAACTGATAAGGCCTTAGAATGATCTCAGAGCAAGGGTTAGTTCCAAATACATGATCAGGATCACGACGACCAATACTATTAACTTTATTTTTAGCGGAGCCACGATTAAAGATACCTCTTTCACCAGACTTTGATTCATACAAAGAATACCATTCTTTTAGAAACGTGTTCATGTCTGGGCGCTCGTCGTAAACCGCAGAGTTGTTGGCAAGACCTCGGTAGGGATACTCCCTAAACCAATCACCAGACTTAGCAACACGCATTCTGTTAGAGTTTAAATCAGATAGAGAGATTAGTGCAGAGCGGCGCACACCACCAACAACAATAACACTTGCAATCTTACATACAAGATCATGGCATTCCAGCGGAGATAGTTTCCTACCCGCAGCAGATTTAAACAGAGCTACGGTAAAGTTCATAAGATCATCCAGAGGGGCAGGGCCGGACGACCTGCCACCAAAGGTCTTTAAACGCGCTCCTGCAGGGCGTAGA
>Ga0115547_1001331_pt1 | contig 14824 bp, 10 predicted proteins | sample COGITO_mtgs_1004_3_FD_87185 | JGI IMG/M metagenome (GOLD analysis project Ga0115547, IMG submission 87185) | Pelagic marine microbial communities from North Sea - COGITO_mtgs_100420 | ecosystem: Environmental > Aquatic > Marine > Epipelagic | place: Germany:Helgoland, sampling site Kabeltonne...
TCTGTCCGTCAAATAGAATGTTCGCTTGCCAGTTACCTACTGAGAAACTGTTCATCCATCCAATACGAGCTTTTGGCTGGTACGAACCAATGGTACTTTTTTCTTCACTTACCATCGGTAAACCGTCCTCGTGGATGATGTTACCATCTGTATCACGCATAAAGGTTAACCCTTTCAGTTGACCTAGAAGCTCACCTTCTACAGCAACATATTCTAAGCCAACAGTTCCACCATCATTAGGGAACATGCTCGCTACGATAGGATAACCTCCGCTAACACCTTCAGGTAGCTCAATCACTACAGCGCGATTTGCACCAAGGTTGATCCGTGAATTCCATGTCAGTTTATCGTTTTTAACAATGTCACCGAATAATTGAAGTTCAATACCCCTGTTACGAATGGCACCACCGTTTGCAAGTCTGCTTGTACGCCCAGTAGAAGTGGCCACAGGTAGGTAAATGATCTGATCTTGAGTAGTCATGTCATAAACTGCTAAATCCATACCAAAACGTCCTTTAGCGAAGCGCGCATCAATACCTAATTCGCTAGAATTGGTGCGTTCTGGACGCAGGTCAGGGTTGGTTGCGAAAGTATTGATACCAAAGGCTGGATAACCGCCGAACATTGCAGCTGGGCTGTAAGTGTTATTCAATAAATAAGGATCTGTATCTGAACCTACGGCAGCAACTGCAGCGCGAAGTTTCAAGAAACTGATCGAACCTAAATCTGCCATTTCAGAAACAATCACCGAAGCGGAAGCCGCAGGGTAGAAGTAACTGTTATTGGCAGTAGGTAAGGTAGAAGACCAGTCATTACGAGCACTTAAGTCTAAATAGTATGTGCTTTTGTAGGCAAAAGAAGCCAAACCAAACAGTGAGCGTATCGCCTTGCGCGCATAACGGCTTTCAGTTTGCACGTTTGAGCGGTTATTCGTTAATGTGAATACACCCGGTTGAAGAAGCTGTGGGTTATTAGCAACAAGCGATGAGCTCTGCTGCATCATAAGGTTTCCACCTAGTTTAGCATCGATGCGTAAATCTTTTTGCTCCATTGGTGCAGCGTTTGCCCAGGATAAAAGTGCCTCTGTATTATTCTCACTAAACGAAAGACGGTCCTCGCGGTAACTACCAAACAGTACTTTTTTAGTAGATGTCGCTCTGCGGTATTGGCGAATATCATTTTTCATATCCTGACCAGAACGCAGACGAATGTTCGTGCGGTCATTAATGTGGTAGGTAGCATTGATATCACCTAAAAGACGCGATGCGTTAAAGCTATTCGTGTTTTCATTAACGATAAGCCACGGGTTGTTTCCCCAAAGCTCTTCAACATAAGACTGCTGAACATTCTCTTGTCCGGGCTTCCAGTACTCACGTAAGTCGTCTATCGGCGTGTTGCGCGGCAACCAAAGGAAAGAGTACATTACGGAAGAGCTTTCGTCGTACCCAGCGTTTGGAACATTGTCTGAACTAGAGCCTACATACATCGCATTTGCTCTAAACTCTAAACGATTATTAAAAAGCTTTTTACCCATCGATGTTTGAAGCGTATTCCGATTCAGATCCGTGTTAGGAACGATACCGCGTCTGTTGAGTTGGGTACCAGAAAATCTGAAATCACCGTTTTCATCGGCATGAGAAATGCTCACGTTATTGTTGGTGCTTACTCCAGTCTGGAAGAAGTTACGCACGTTGTCAGGGGCAGCCTCGAAAGGCACTGCAACACCATCAGAGTTAAATACTTTTACAGGCTGTCCATTCGTACGAGGTCCCCAGTTTTCACCAAAAGCGTCGTAGTAGTCACCTGTGTAAGTAGCACCATCATTGTAGCTGTATTTACCTCCACCACCATTACCGAACTGGTCTTGGAAATTGGGTAGTTTCAAAGGAGTTTCAAGCACAGTGTTTGAATTCACACTTACGCCCCATCCTTTGCTGTTTTTTCCTGTTTTAGTAGTTACATAAATAACCCCATTCGCAGCGCGCGAACCGTATAATGCGGCAGCAGCTGGTCCTTTCAAAACAGAAATATTTTCAATATCGAATGAGTTAATGATCTGAGCACCATTACCAAAGTCAATAGTTGAAGATCCATTCAGACCATCGCCTGGAGAAAATAAACCATTAGTAATGGGAACGCCGTTCACAATAAAGAGGGCTTGACTGTTACCGTTCAAAGACGTTTGACCACGAATGGTAACATTTGAAGAGGCAGTTGGACCTGCCGAACCGCCAGTAACATAAACTCCAGCTAGCTTTCCGCTGAGGTTGTCAACAGCATTCGGTGCCGGTACTGAGGCAATGTCTTTACTTTTTAGCCCTTGAACGGCATAGCCTAAGGCACGCTCTTCACGAGATACCCCTAAGGCAGTAATGACTACTTCTTCTAATTGGATCTCTGACGGGGTCAAAGTCACGTTTAAAATTGATTTACCCGAGACGTCAACGGTCTGCGTTTCATATCCGAAATAACTGAAGACCAATTTTGTCTGGCCATCATACAATGCAATGCTGTACTGGCCCATGGCATCAGTCAACGTTCCTTCTTGACCGTTTAAAACAGTCACTGAAGCACCTATTACTGGGTCTCCAGAATTATCTGTTACGGCTCCAGTGATTTTTTGCTGGGCCCATCCAGATTGAGCGAACCCAATGAATAGAAAGAGAAAAGCAATAAAATGTGAATAACGATTTTGTCGTTTTCGCATAATTAATGTTGTTTAAGGAATTAAAATAAAACCACGCTAAACCAATCCTAAGGGCTTAGCGGAACGACAGAGTCTCTGTCAATAAGAGTAAGGTGAGGGTACTAATAAGTACTTAAAACACCCCGTATGTAAAGGGAGTGGAAATTTGGGCGCCAAAAGGAAAGGCGTGCTTTGAATTTGTCTGAGATTGCGGTTTTGACGTATAGTCGTCTTCGGCAATAAGATCCACGGGGTCAACTTCTGAGATATAGTCTTCAATGGGAAATGCTTCCGAGACTGTATCAGTGTGATCGATAGTAATGAGGAGATTTTGCGAGTCTTCCATGGGTGTTCGAAGGTATGAAAAGTAAAGGAGGTATGCAATTATGATCGGGTGCTATGCAGCAGATGGACCTCTTAATTCAGGACTTGAGTCGTATCTTTACCGACTAGACTCACAGTTAGCCTTCTATTCCATTGAAACCTATTGCTCCAAAGGCCCTTCAACAGGTTCTTCATTATTTCAGTTTCTTTAATCATGCGTTGTCCGCTAAAGAGATCTTACGTTATATCGCTGTTCCTGCATCGCTTGACAGAGTTAAGGAAGGATTGCGATTGCTCGCGAGCGAAGGTTTAGTTTACGAAAAGCAAGGTTGGTTTGCATTAGATTCGGAATCGCCAGAGTTGCGTATCGAGCACGAGCAGTTGAATAAAAAGCGACTGAAATTGGCGCGACGAGTCGGGAGATTTATAGCGTTCTTTCCGTTTGTAAGAGGCGTTTATTTAAGCGGTTCACTCTCAAAATCTGGCGTCCAGTCAAAGGATGACGATCTTGATTTTTTCATATTAACGGCTTCAAACCGTGTCTGGACCGCGAAGTTCTTTTTGATTGCTTTTAAAAAAATATTCCTTTTGAATTCGGAGAAGTACTTCTGTATCAATCTTTTAATGGATGAAAACCAATTATCTTTGACTAAACGCAACCGCTATACCGCCACGGAAGTAGTATCCTTGGTGTCACTAAAAAATGTGCAGGGCCTGGAGTCATTCCTCGCAGCAAATCATTGGGTAAAAGAATATTTTCCGAACGAGGCACTTCCGGATGCAAGTCCTGTTGAGTCAGGATACAGGCGAATAGTAGAACGCTTTTTAGACCGCCTATTGGGCGGGGCCTTTGAGCAGTGGTGTAAAGAGCGGTTCACGGTTCACATGCGCACCCATACGGATTCGGAAGTAGGCTATTTTGAGGCAGAGACACACAGTTCTGCCTATTTTCCGAAAAGTGTGGAGCAACGTTTAATGAAGCATTTACAGAATTTTGAAAATGAATAGAAAAGAATTAGTCATTGCATTACTCTCTGGAGTGATGTTTTTTGTAGTTGCGATGATTCGTCCGGTACAATATGCCGCAGAAGCAACTTTTTTTGTACCGCTCACTTTGTTGGAAAAGCAAATTGAGCAAAACGGTATTGGTTTTGGGTCGCCAACAGAAGTTGATGCGCACATTGAGTTAATGCAGAGTCCAGTCGTATTAAAGACTATAGAGCATCGATATGTTGAACCATTTAGCCTTTCGGTTCGTAAAACTAGAAATGGTGCCGTAGCCGTTGAGGTGCGTTCTGCGGCAGCTGACCTTTCTGCAACTATTGCCAATCATGCCGTGGCAGTCACGGATTCGATCAAGCAGTCCATGTTACGTCAGACTGTGGGTATGAGTTTCGATGTCATGGCCGAGCGTAAGTTCAACCTCCAAGCTGAAGAACGTACATTGCGATTAGCATTGGACTCTTTAAGGTTTGCTGCACAATCCGATTCACTGGCCTATGTCGCGCTCATTTTTAGAAAAGAGCGCCAGTATGGAACCGCAGTAGTAGAATTGACTAATGTGGAGCGCAAACTGGAAGAATTGAAATCTTATACGGATGGCCCGGCGCCGAAATCATACAGTATCTCACCTGCAATGCCAGTTGAGAAACCGGTAGGTCTTCCTGCATGGGTCATTGGAATTCTGGGTGCCGTTCTCGTCGCAGGCGGATTAAAAGTATGGACTGCTAGCACATCGTAAGGTGATACCAAAGTCCACCACTCCTTTTGTATTCAGTTTACTGTTCCTGCTGCTCGCTTGTACGCTGTATTGGGACGCGCATTGGGAGTTGATTTGGAGTGTATTAGCCGTTATCGGCTTAGCTTACGGAGTTGCAAAAAAGCAAGCGATAGATCAATTGCTCTTGGCCGTAGCATGCATCGCACCGCTTTCAATAAAGCTCAGTTTACCGTTTGCAGAAGTTTATTTGCCCATAGAATTTATCGCAAGCGCAACTGCCCTTTCTGTGCTTTTTTCAGTTGTGCCTCTAGGGAATGTGAGATGGTTCATGAAATATCCGCTGCCGTTGTTCTGGTTGATTTCTTTTCTGCCGGGTATCTATTGTTCGGATTTATTAAATACCAGCTTAAAATTCACCGCACTGAATGGGGTATTCGTTATTGCATTTTATTACGGGGTTGTAATGGTAGCGGAACGCGGAAAGTCAGTGCCGTACTTTACTTTTATTGCGGCATTGGTGCCAGTGACTTTAGTGGGAATCTATCATTTTGCTCAGTATGGTTTCAACCCAACAACTATCTCAGGCATCTTTAAACCGTTCTTCTACAGCCACACGATGTACGGCGCAGTGATGGCCTTTATTGCTGCTATTGCCCTAGGGAATCTTCGCCAAAAAAGTCTTTGGAAGTGGATTTTACTAGGAAGTATCATTCTGACGTTATTTAGCGGATCTCGTGCTGCACTTTGGTCGCTGGTGTTCATGTTCGTCTTGTATGTATTGGTCCAATTTCCACCTGTCTATCGCTTCGCTTTGCCTGTATTAGCCATGGGAGCGTTCTTCTTTTTAGGTGGGGTATCAAAGATGGAAGAAGCCTTTACCTACAACAACTACGAAAGCCACGACCCACAAGCCTCGCTGGTTGAAAAAAGCATGTCCGTCACCAATGTGCAAACCGATGCCAGTAATATCGAACGACTCAACCGATGGGTTTCAGCACTTCGGATGTTCGAAGAGCGTCCGTATTGCGGCTTTGGTCCAGGTACCTACCAGTTCACCTACATTCCATTTCAGGAAAAGCGTTTAAAGAACCGCCTAACGGTAACAAACCCCAATGCTCCGCCTCCAGGCTCTGGTGGAACAGCTCATTCGGAACTGCTATTACAGCTTAGTGAAAACGGTATATTGACGCCATTGGTTTTTTTACTCATGTGGATGCGTTGGTGGTACTTTGGTTTTTTTAGTATTGCCAAACGAAGCCCATTACTCCCGCTGTTTCTGGGGCTGAGCACCTACTTCTTTCACATGCAGTTTAATAATTTCCTGAACCAACCCGTATTTGCCTTTTTGTTTTGGGCAACCGCGGCCTATTTTGACTTCCAACTAAGCAGCAAAGACGATGAGTTATTACGATAAAGTAGGCACTTACTACGATAAAGATGCAGTAGATTTTGAACAACGCTACCATGAAAACCCGGCGCTTCAGCGTATCCGTCAAAGCTTTCGACAGCATACGAAATCTTACGAACAAACCACCGTTTTAGAGGTAGGCTTCGGCCCAGGATTTGATCTCGTACATTTTGCAGAACAGTTTCCAGATCGGAAGTTTTACGGCATTGATATTTCTGCGGAAATGGTGCGTTTGACGCAGGAAAAGATCGATCGAATGGGACTTAAGAATGCATGGGTGGCAAAAGGCAGTGTGGAGGATATTAAAGTGCTTTTTCCAGGGGTCCAATTCGATATGATTTATGTTTTTTTCGGTGCCTTAAACACGGTGAATGATCTCGAAGGTGCGTTCACAGATATGCGTGTGGTCTTATCATCCGGCGGCCGCATGGTCCTTACGTTCGTGAACAAATATTACATCGCGGGAACGCTCATAGAACTGCTGAAGTTAAAACCAAAATTTGCCTTTGCGCGATGGAAGAAGGTATGGGGAGGCTATTCGCCTACAAATTTCTTGGCCAGCCGCTGTTATCGGCCAGGGCAGATAAAGAAATTGGCCCAATTAGAGTGCACGTATGCGCGTGGATATAGTATTTTTTATCCTGCTTGGTATTACCATAAATTCCATAGGTTCATCCCGAAAAGTGTGCTTCACCTGCTTTGGCAGTTGGACGAACGTATTGCCCGCACGCCAATGGGCAAATTGGGAGAATATATGCTCTACACCTTCGAGAAAGAGAATTAGGATTTTGCTTGGAGTCGCCTGACGGTCGATTCAACTAAAGCTTTGAGATCTGTGTGCAGTGGCTTGTAAGCTGCTCGCCAATCCTTGTGCTTTGTTGATACTGGGGTCGAAGAAGTGAGCGCTTCAAATACTGTTTTACCAAATCGGCTTTCTATTTCGCTTGCGGGTATGTTCATTGTTGTGGTTTCCATGCATTTTGCGACCAGTACTGCGAAATCTACTTGTTTAATAGGCTCAAATCCGAAAAGATTCGCGCTTTGGTTGGGCACGCCGCGCTCCATAAGATGGGTAAGTTGGCCGGCGCAATCTTCCACAGAAATGATGGACATGTATTGTTTGCCATCGCCGTAGATGGGAACTTTTCCGTAGCGTAGAGCAGGCTTGTAAAAGAAGTGCTCAAACCACGAATCCGGTCCTAAAATCCATCCTGGACGAGCGATTCGAACGTCCATTTCTCCGCTTTCTGCCGACTGTGTCCACGGACGCTCAGCATATTCATAGGCTTTAGCATAAGCAATAGGGAGAATTTCGGCATCCTCATCTATGCGATCTTCCGTATTTCCGTACATAAGTGTGCCGCTGCAATACACCACTGGAACAGTGGGTTGTCTTTCTTTGATTAACGCTATCAGATGTTGATTCGCAGCATGTCCTTTACGAGCAGCAATTTGGCGGGATCGGTCGCTGTTTCCAGCCATACGCGCACAATGATAAATGGCATCTGGAGGATATTTTTCAAAAAGTTTTAGCGGAATTGCACGCAAAGGAAACAGGTGAAAGTTAGTTCGCTCCATGATCCACGGCACAATAGTTTTTTGAGCTAAGGTTATGAGTTGGCCGGTCCAATTCGCATTCGCCCGTTCTGTAAACAGCCTGTGCGTGACCAATTGGCCCACATATCCTGTGGCCCCTAATACCCATTTATTCTTACTCTTTTTATCTTCCATATCCTTGCGAAAGTAATGGAAAGTGCCGCTGACTCTTCGCATTAATCTGTTCGAATGGCAGCGTATTCAAATAAGGTGTCGGACTTTCAAATCTATTATTAGCAAAGGCAGGACCTATCGTTTTACAAATGTCGCTTGAGAATTGTAAGTACTGCCTTTTAGTACATAGTTGTATATCCCTGATGAAAGTTGGCTAATATTGATTTCTGCTCCGCTTTCGTAGTCTTCGATTTCTATCACTTTTAATCCGGTATTGGTAAAGATGCTTAAAGTCGCTTCCCCTAAATCGTGATGAATCTTGGCGGTTCCTTCCGTAGGGTTAGGATAGAATTTTGACTTTCCACGCGATGATTCTTCGATACCTATAGCGGCACTCTGATAGACTCTAACATAATCGACAATCATCGGACTGGATACAAAATTCGCATCTATACTGCTTTGAATAGCGATGTTCAACAATAGGTATTGTGGTGCATCGAAAGGCCAGCTACTTGCAGTTTGCGTGCTGGGTTCGTAGGTATAGTGTACTATGCTGTCAACACTAAAAACCATTTTATCCGCACTCCATTCTAACGCATAAACATGGAAGCCCGTGGACACCCCGTTGACATATTGGGTACCTTTATTGGAGGTATTACCAAAACTTGAAGGGGTATGCATAGCGCTAGAGACATAGTTTTGATTAGAGCCCCAATGTTCCATGATATCTATTTCACCGCAGGCCGGCCATCCTGTGGTTGCATAGCCTTGAACGTCCCAATAGGCACCAACTTCATAAATATTTTGACCCAGTGTCCAAATCGCTGGCCAAGTTCCCACACCTGTGGGCAATTGAGCACGAACCTCCACACGTCCATATGTAAAGGCGAATTTCGAATTTAAGCGCGCCGAAGTATACTCTTTGGTCACATTTTGATCGGTGTATGATTCTTTTAGCGCAGTTAGATATAACGCCCCGTTTTGCTGGTAGCTGTTTGTGTCGCGATCCGTATAATGTTGAATTTCCCCATTCCACCAGCTTTGACCGGCGTTAGGAAGTGTGGTTTGATGCCACCACTTTGAAGTATCTATGCTACCAGTCCCGTTAAATTCATCCGCCCACACCAAAGTGTCGTAGACTTGCGCATTTAGTGAGTGGAGCGAAAAAGTAAAAAGGAGTAGAATTAATGTTCTCATGTCGCGATTTTATAACTCCGTAAAGCTCGTTGTCCTGCTCAATGTAAAAAAGTTTTTTTTGCGAACATTTGTACTATAAAGAAACCGGCCCGAAGGCCGGCTTTCTATTTATAACCGTTTGTAGTTTTGGACCAATTCCTCCCCGGTTGCTGCGTTAACGTAAGTCTGTTGAATCATGTCTGCTCCAACTTTTGCATAATTCACAGACCATTCTCCTTCATATCCTTCTATTGAGCCTGCCTGAGCAACTTCCATTACGTTTCCGTCTCCGTTGTCAATAAACGCACCATAGCCGAAGTCTGCATGTTCTACAGAATCATCAGACCATGTATGGAACCATACGAAATGCCCACCACCTATCATTTTAATTTCATTGAATTCACTCACGCCTTCAACTTCGTTTCTCGAACTGAGCTTCCATAATCCATCATAAGATGAAGTGGCACCCTCAAGCGCATTCCAGCTTTCATAAAGGTCAATGCTTGAGCTGTCTTCTAGTTGTATTCCCTTGATTTCTTGCTCGAATCCTAAGGTTGTTTTGACTATGCTTAATTCAAACACGGTACCTGAATCTACAGCCCCATTTACATCATAAACCGGGGTTTCATAGAGTTTGCCATTTTTAGTTTGAGCAATACCAGCTGAAAATGACGGGGTATTATCCGCAGCGTTCCAAGACGCGAACATATACCTTCCTCCGGAATATATTTTAATTTGCTGAGGCTCAATGGTAGTGCTTGAGTCTGAAAACGTCCATACGGCTTTATCTAATAAATAAGCGCCGTCTTCAAGAATGGGAGGTTCTGGTGCGGACACGAGGTCCTCTTGTGGCGCTGCACAGGAAATAGCGAGTAACCCTGCAGCCACCAAAAATGTGGTTGTTTTCATAATGTGTTGGTTTTGTTCTTACTAAATATAAGAAAATAACCAATTGATTATGAGGTGTTTGTTAATGTGATGCAGGTGCTTTAATCCCTGCGTTCACTTCAAGGTCAATATAGTTTTCTTTAGGGGTGATGGGGCATGAATACCCACCAGTATAGGCGCAATAGGGATTATAGGCATAGTTAAAATCCAAGACCATCGTGGTTCCCTCGGGCTTGGTAATGTCCATGAATCGGCCCGTGCCGTATGTGCTCACCCCTGTAGTTTTATCCATAAATGGAAGGAAGAGGTGGTCCTGGTACTCTTCTATGGCCATCAACCTTTTGCTTTGGTAGAGGAACAATTCTAAAGTTTGTCCGCGCAGTTCAAAGGTTGCCTTGGCATATCGGCGGTATTCTCTGCTCACCCCTGAACTGGTCGCCATATTAAACCACGGTTCATTTTCGAGCACCCTAATCTGCGTCTCAACAACCATCTCTGGATTATAGCTAAAGAATTCATGTCCGTGGAAGGCCGCCCGCTCTTCAGGTTTGAGAGGACTCGTAGTGGAATCGGTATAAAAATCGTCCAATTCTTGTTGGTACTTCAATACCTCAATACGTTCCGGTGTGGCCAACGGAACCAAGTCCCCAACGACTTCATTGGGTACTTCAAAGCTCAAGCTGTAGTGGTCTATTTTCAGACGATTCCCTGTTGCGCGTACAACACCAACGCCACGGCACTTGCCCATGTGGGGTGAATCTAACCGTTCATTAAACCATAGCGTATTTCCCTTTCTGTACCATTGGCGTTCGAAGGCCTCGAAGGTCCAGGCGCTTTCTCTTCGGAAATACGGTACGGCCCAGGCTCGGAATTCTCCAGCAGTCCAATATTCACCACCGTCGGTGCCTTGGAAGATGCTTTCATCATTAAAAAAGGCTCCGAAATAACCAGCCGAATCTGCAGATGCCGCTGCCAGATGCCAGTTGTCTATAAACGAGTTTAATATATTTTCTTCATGCGGTGCAAGGCTAATTACTTTTCCTATGAAAGCGCCTAATCTTGCATTTCCTTTCTCATTTAGATGGAGCATATCGGATATAAAGCAGGTAGAGTCTACTTGGCCATTACCGTCGGTAAGATATGGCCAGCAATTCAAGAAGTGGTAATCAAAGACAATCTCGCTTTCTGCACATAAGAACTCGTTTAATCGCTTGTACCTAGCGAGGTGTTCCCAGCGAGCTGGAGAGGGTTTAGGTGAAAGAATATAAACAGGAAGTTCAGGATGAGTTAGTTGAATCCATTCTTGCAACTTAGACGCGTCATTCAGAATAGTACTCACTGATCTCAACTTGCCACCCTCTTTATTCACGATATCGTTATCCCCTTCATAAATCACTAGGATATCTGGGTTGGTGGCTGAGATCAGTTGTTCTTTGTAACGGAGGAGATCGTCGAAACATGAACCTCCGATACCGGCATTGACGACCTCATAGTCAGGGAAGCTTTCGTCCATGTTGTCCCAAAGTCGGAAGGTGGAGCTTCCGGCAAAAACGATTCTAGTTTTCTCGTGAGGCAGTTTTTCAGCTTTTTTGACAATCCGACGCACCTCGCGGTCGTAATTCTGACCACATTGCCCAGAGGCGATCGGGGTAATTAGGAATGAAATGAAAAGAGTAAGTTGAATACTTGTGCGCATGGTGAATATGTTAAGGCGAAACCTTAAAGTTAATTTCTTCAAGATTGTCTTGTAGATTAAAAGGTGAATAAAACCCCTTTAGTCTACGAAACAGCGTTTTGTCCTGTAATTGTCCGGCGTTGGTCTTAAATGTAGTTATTATCATTGTCAACGGTAAACCTAAGAGCTCTGGAAGCCTTGATTTTACAACTATTTTAGTCAGTTTTGAGTGCGACGTATGTCGTGTTCACGCCGCTGTTATTTAACAATCCTTTCGTTTACGAGGGGCTAACTGCCTGAAACTTTGATTAAATGTATTTCCGACCTATTAAACTTAAAAGTCCTGCGAAACGGGAACTTTAGAATGAAGACACACAAAGAAATTTACTTAGGCGCACAAAAATTGGCCACCTCCTTCGATGAAGTTAGCGGAACGGAGGTCAAGGTTGATGGTGAGACTTTCTATAAAATCACGAACTACGATGCGATGCGCCCCTTCTTCATGAGTATCGTAAGTAATTCAAACCACTGGATGTTTATATCCAGTACAGGCGGTCTAACTGCGGGTCGTAAGAACAGCAACTTTGCATTGTTTCCGTATTACACTGACGATAAAATCACAGAGTCTTCAGAGACTACGGGATCAAAGACATTGTGTTTAGTTTCTCGCTCAGGAAAAACGAGTCTTTGGGAACCCTTCTCCACAAGATATGAAGGTGTCTACGACCTTAGTCGTAACCTTTATAAAAACTCTTACGGGAATAAGGTGAAATTTGAGGAAGTGAATCACGATTTAGGTTTGACCTTTAGTTACGAGTGGAATTCTAGCGATAAATTTGGTTTTGTACGTAAATCAGCTTTAATCAATCACGGCTCAGAGGCTGTCTCAGTCCAATTCATCGATGGACTCCAAAACTTACTTCCATACGGAGTTGAAGACGCACTTCAAAATGCAAGCAGCAATCTAGTAGATGCGTACAAGAAGTGCGAGCTAGAAACATCCGTGGGTTTAGGTCTGTTTTCGCTTAGTGCAATCATAGTAGACAAGGCAGAGCCAAGCGAGGCATTGCGTTCAAACGTGGCATGGTCGCTCGGTAGACCTAATGCGATTAGATTGCTTTCTTCAAAGCAACTGAATGCTTTTAGAAACGGCGAAATGCCGAAACAAGAAGTAGATATCAAGGCAGAGCGTGGCGCATACATGCTTTGTGATACGGTCGAACTTCCTGTCGGTGTTGCGGAACACTGGAGCATTTTAGCGGATGTCAATAAAGGACCCGTAGAGGTGGCTGATCTGATGGAAGCATTAGAGCGCCCCGAAGATTTACTGGCAGAAGTTTCTGCTGACGTGGAAGAGGGTTCAGCGCATCTCGTGGAATTGGTTGCCGCTTCAGACGGTTTGCAACTTACGAATGATCGATTATTAAACATTCGCCATTTCGCAAATACCATGTTCAACATTATGCGTGGCGGGATATTTGACGACAATTATACCATCGAGAAGGCCGATTTCACCAACTACATTCACAAGGCAAATATTGAAGTATTTAGAAGAGTTGAGTCCACCTTAGAAGGGCTTGAAGAGACCTTTACACTTCAAACATTGAAGAGCATCGCTGCTAAAGCAACAGATGCAGATTTCAAACGTTTGAGTTACGAATACCTCCCGCTAAAGTTTAGTCGTCGTCACGGTGACCCATCTCGTCCTTGGAATAAGTTTTCAATCAATACGCGCAATGAAGTTGATGGCTCTAAGATTTTGGATTATCAGGGAAACTGGCGTGATATTTTTCAGAATTGGGAGGCGTTAGCGCATTCTTACCCGGAATTTATGGAGGGTATGATTCATAAATTCTTAAATGCAACTACATTCGATGGATACAATCCCTATCGCGTCATTAAAGACGGGTTTGATTGGGAAACTATCGAACCAGACAACCCATGGTCTTATATCGGCTATTGGGGCGATCATCAAATCATTTATCTCCTCAAGTTCCTTGAGTTTATCGAAGAATATTATCCAGGAACACTGAAGGAATACTTCACGCAGGACCACTTTGTTTATGCGAATGTTCCTTACCGTATCAAGGAGTATGGAGATCTCCTAAAGGATCCTAAGAATACCATTGATTTTGACCATGCGGCTGAAGAGGCTATTCTAGCGAAACGCGCAAGCCTTGGTATTGACGGTGCCTTAGTTGTAAATGCGAATCAGGCCATTCATAAGGTGAATTTCATTGAGAAAATCCTAGCCACAGTACTCGCGAAGGTTTCAAATTTCATTCCAGAAGGCGGCATTTGGATGAATACACAGCGTCCTGAATGGAATGATGCGAATAATGCCTTAGTTGGTAATGGCGTTAGTATGGTTACGTTGTACTATTTGCGTCGATTCCTAAGTTTTATGGACGGATTGCTTGTTGATGCAGGTGAAGAAGTGAAGATTTCAGCTGAATTGGCCACTTTCTTTACGAGCGTGAAAACAACACTAGAGGCCCATCAAAATTTGTTGACTGGTTCTATTTCAGACGCCGATCGCAAGCTCGTTTTAGACGGTGTCGGCGAGCCAGCGAGTGCCTATAGAAAACGCATTTACGAAAACGGCTTTTCAGGAACGTATACCTCAGTTTCTTTAGCTGACGTTCGTTCGTTTGCACAGACCGCAACTGCCTACATGGAGCATTCAATTGACGCAAACAAGCGCAAGGACGGATTGTACCATGCCTACAACCTAATGACGGTCACAGAATCGGGTGTTAAGATCAGCTATTTGCCAGAGATGCTTGAAGGTCAAGTGGCCGTATTGAGTTCAAAATATTTGAGCGCACATGAAGGTGCCGGGGTCTTAGACGCTTTGAAAGCCAGTGCCCTGTTCCGTGAAGATCAATACAGCTACATTTTATATCCGAACAAAGAGCTTCCCCGATTTGTGGATAAGAATTGCATTCCTACAGCACGCGCTGAAGCCTCCGATCTCGTTAAAGCATTAGTTGCCGACGGAAATAAAACAGTGGTATTGAGGGACCGCAATGGGCAATACCACTTTAACGGTATGTTCAATAATGTAAACAGTTTACATGCAGCCTTAGATGCACTGCCTGCAAAATATGCAGCCCTCGTAATGAAGGACCGTTCATTGCTAGCAACCGTATTTGAGGAGGTCTTCGATCATAAATCGTTCACTGGACGTTCGGGCACATTCTTCGGTTATGAAGGACTGGGATCCATTTACTGGCA
>Ga0115547_1001344_pt1 | contig 14747 bp, 9 predicted proteins | sample COGITO_mtgs_1004_3_FD_87185 | JGI IMG/M metagenome (GOLD analysis project Ga0115547, IMG submission 87185) | Pelagic marine microbial communities from North Sea - COGITO_mtgs_100420 | ecosystem: Environmental > Aquatic > Marine > Epipelagic | place: Germany:Helgoland, sampling site Kabeltonne...
GCTTTCACTTTCAACCAAGAGCACACCATGTCACAACACAACAGTTTCAGAGCAACCACCGGCGGCGGCGGTAAGAAAAACAGAACAGTCCTCAAGCGTTTCGAACGCGTGGACCTACTCCGCGAGCGCGGTGAGTGGAAAGAAGGCGATCGCGTGGTCGGCATCAAAAAGACCAAGCCAGCTGAATAATTTTTTTGGTATAAGTATTTTAAGAAGCCCTTTCGTAACTGGAAGGGCTTTTTTGTGTCTGGCGGGACCACTTGGAAGGGACGACCTCGGTATTGTCCGCAATACCCCTAAACTCGTGCAACTACAGTCCGCTCGGAGGCGGACACTCACTATAACTCACCAAGTGACCAGTAATCACAAAAAAAACCAGCAAGTGATCATTAACCACAAAAAAGCCCGGCGTCCACATCGTGAAGGCCGGACTTTGTGATTAAAATGTGTCTGCCTTACTTGAGCAGACAGTTACCTGTCATCGACTCAGGTTGTTCGAGGCCCATCAGCTCAAGGATCGTTGGAGCGATGTCGCCCAGTGCACCGCCCTCGGCAATCGCACGTCCCTTGCAGGCTCCACCGTAAACAACGATCTCGACTGGGTTGAGTGTGTGCGCGGTGTGCGGGCCGTTGTTCTCTGGATTCCAGAGTTGATCGGAGTTGCCATGATCTGCAGTAATCACTGCATGACCGTTAACGGTGTCCACCGCGTCGAGCAGATCCTGCACGCAGCCGTCCACGATTTCGCACGCCTGGATACAGGCTTCGATCACACCCGTGTGACCGACCATGTCAGGATTTGCGAAATTCACTACAACTAGGCCGTACTTGCCAGACTTGATCGCTTCGACAGCCGCGTCACGGATGCCATAGGCTGACATTTCCGGCTTCTCATCATAAGTCGCGCAATCCTTGCGGCTGGGGATGAGTGCACGGTCTTCGCCGGGGAACGGCTCTTCGCGGTAATCGTTGAAGAAGAACGTAACATGTGGAAATTTCTCCGTCTCAGCGCAGCGGAACTGTGGGATGCCTTTATCGGAAATGTAGCTCGCAAGGATATCCTTCATCTTCTCAGGTTTAAAGAAGATGATGTTATCGCAGAGGCCCTTTTGATATTCGCTCAATGTCGAAAAGTGAATGTCGAGCTTCTCGCCGCGATCGAAACTATCAAAATCGTCTTGGATAAAAGCTCGGGTCAATTCACGCGGACGGTCGCCACGGAAGTTGCAGAAGATAACCGAGTCGCCCTGCGCAATCGTCGCAACGGGCTTACCATCTTTGTCGAGCACTGCGGTTGGCGGGCAAAATTCGTCGCCCTTAGTGCCTTCAGTCTCAGGGTTATCGTATTGATACTGTATGCCAGCTTCGGCAGAAGCGGCAGTGGTTTCGATATTGCGGCCAGTGAGGCAGTCGTAAGCGCGCTGAACTCGATCCCAGCGGTTATCGCGATCCATCGCCCAGTAGCGACCAGACAGGGATGCAATCTTGCCGAGACCGATCTTCGCCATTTCGGCTTCGGCTTCTTTGATGAATTGCCTGCCACTAAATGGCCCAGTGTCGCGACCATCCGTGAAGGCATGTAAGTAGAGCTCTTGAATGCCCTCGTCTTTGGCAATTCGGATCAAACCGTAGATATGCTCCAGCATCGCGTGCACGCCTGCGTCAGACACGAGGCCCATGAGGTGCAGTGCAGTGCCCTGAGCCTTAACATTGGCAAGCGATGCCTTAAATGTAACGCTATCCTTCACCGAACCTGTTTCGATCCCCTTGTTGATACGGACGAGCTCTTGATCTACTACACGACCAGCACCGATGTTTTGGTGACCGACTTCAGAGTTGCCCATGATACCGACTGGCAGACCCACATCCAGCCCACATGCCATGATCTCAGTGCGAGGCCACTCAGCGGTTAGGCGGTCCGCGCAAGGTGTCTTGGCAAGCTTCACCGCATTATAAGAGTCCTGCTCCGAATTATGATTCTCCCCCCACCCGTCACGGATAATAAGGACTACTGGTTGATAGGAATCAGGCATAAGTGATGTTTTGGTATGAAAATTCTAGAATTTGTTAGAAAAGATAGCCAAATTGCGAAAGGCCTGAAATCGACAGAATCGCAAGGTATAGCAAAAGCAAGAGCGCACCCTCGCCTCGGCTGACGGTATGTCCGCTCTTAAATATCCATAGAAGCAGCACTGAAAGTAGCACGAGTGCGGGAAACTCAATCAGTAGTAATTCATCGTGTACATCCATACCGGCAAGAGTCGACGCACCGCCACCGATCAGCAGCATATTAAACAAGTTGGAGCCAACGATATTACCCGCACACAAATCACCATGCCCTGCGCGCACCGCGGCGATCGAAGCGGCCAACTCTGGCAAACTCGTGCCAATCGCTACGATCGAGAGGCCGATAAACAAATCACTGATGCCCATCCGAGTCGCAATCTCGACGCTTGTAGCAACCAGTAAATTCGCCCCGAAGGCCAACGCAGCAGCACCCAGTGCAACAATCAACAAAGCCTTGATCGTCGATTTATGCTGAACCTGCTTAGCGCTTTTGGCGAACTCATCTGCAACTACTTGAGAATCCTGCTGCTTGGCACTATGCACGATATAAATTAGATAGACCACTGTCAGCCCAAGCAAGACGATGCCCTCAACGCGCTGAAACCCACCGCCAAGCGCAAACAAAGCAAATAACAGCGTGACCAAAATCAGGATCGGCACCTCACGACGAATCAACCGCAAGTGGATCTTTAGCGGCGCGATCATTGCAGCGATTCCCAGGATCAGGCCGATGTTGGCAATGTTACTACCGAGGATATTGCCCAACGCTATGCCAGGATTATCCTTAGCAGCCGTCAGCGAAGTCGCCATTTCAGGCATCGAGGTTGCAATCGAAACCACAGTCAGGCCAATGACCACTGGATTTATCTTCAAGTTACTCGAAATCGCTACGGCACCACGGGTCAACCAATCGCCGCCGAAAGCCAGCGCAACAAATCCCACCAGCGAAATAGCCAAGAGCGCTAATAAAGGGAGATCGGGATACGGAAGACTAATAAGTGCGAGTGTCATTGGATTTTAAAAGAAAGGCTCAGCAGGTGCCTGATCGAGCGCAACCTAACAAGCGCGAAAGCTAAACATCTGCGAGAAAATTCTGTGTGCTTGACTTGAGAAGTCAAAAAAACACATTCGCCGTTTTTAAATGGCCCTCGGTATCTAAATAATGGCTCTAGACCTCAAAAATACGCTCAACCTCCCAGAAACCGCCTTCCCAATGCGCGGCAACCTGGTTGAACGCGAACCCGCTCGTATTGAGCACTGGGAAAAACTTGACCTTTACGGCAAAATTCAAGCGAAGAATGCTGTGGGTCCAACCTTCATTTTGCACGACGGACCACCGTTTACCAACGGCGACCTGCATCTCGGTCACGCCCTCAATAAGACGTTGAAGGACACTATCTTACGATTTAAATGGATGCAGGGCTACAACGCCCCTTATATTCCAGGTTGGGACAGTCATGGCTTACCAATCGAGCACAAAGTCTCTCGTGAACTACAAGAGACCGGACGCACCGACTACACCGCGCTCGAAGTGCGTGAAGCCTGCGCAAAATTTGCCGACAAATACCGTCTTAGCCAGCGCGAGCAGTTCAAACGCCTCGGTGTTTTAGCCGATTGGGACAACGAATATTGGACGATCCACCCAGATTACGAAGCGACACAACTCGAAACTTTCGCCAGCTTCGTTGAAAAAGATATCGTTTACCGCAGCAAAAAGCCAGTTTACTGGTCAATTCCTTGCGCGACCGCTCTAGCAGAGGCTGAGATCGAATACCGCGACCACAAAAGCGTTTCGATCTATGTAAAGCTCGGCCTCTCCGCTGAAGCACTCAAGGTACTCGCGCTCGAAGAGCCTGCTTCGGTGCTGATCTGGACCACCACAGCATGGACCTTGCCCGCTAACATGGCAGTCTCAGTGAATCCAAAGATCGAATACAGCGCTATCAAATCCAGCAATCAAAGCACCATTATCGTCGCCTCTGCTCTGCGTGATGAGGTCATCGAAGCCTGCAAGCTCGAAGATGCAGAAACAATCAATACTTTCCTCGGCACTGCGATGGAGAGGCTCGAAGCGCGTCACCCATTCATCGACCGTCCGAGCCCTATCCTACTCGCGGACTACGTCACCACCGAAAGTGGCACTGGTTGCGTGCACACAGCACCAGGCCACGGTCAAGACGACTATATTACCGGAATCAACAACGGAATCGACGTGTATTGTCCACTTGATGACAATGGTTGCTACGTTGACGATGGCCAAGTGCCTGCCGAATTGGTCGGTCTCTCCGTGCTCGAAGATGGTAAAATTAGCGATGCCAACCGTGGCGTACTGAAAATCATCGGCCAAAACGGCGCATTAATCGCCAAGAAGACCATCACTCACAGCTACCCGCATTGTTGGCGCTCCAAAACTCCAGTGATTTTCCGCGCTATGGATCAATGGTTCATCGCGCTCGACAAGGGCGGCGACCGCAAGCTCGCACTCGAAGCACTCAATGATGTTAACTTTATCCCTGCTTGGGGTGAGAAACGTATCCGTGCTGCTGTTGAAAACCGCCCAGACTGGTGCATCAGTCGCCAGCGTACCTGGGGCGTTCCTATCCCTGCCTTTTACAATGAAGACGGCGAAGCATTCATTGACGCTGGCGTCATCCGCGCCATTGCTAAAAAAGTCGCTGTAGGTGGCACTAATATTTGGTTTGAGCAAACGACCGCCGAATTACTCGAAGGCATCACTTTGCCAGATACTTGGCCAACTGCGGCTCAACTCAAATCTGGCACTGACACACTCGATGTCTGGATCGACTCAGGCACTAGCCATCGCGCCGTACTGCAGAAGCGCGCCAATTTAAGCTGGCCAGCAGACCTCTACCTCGAAGGTAGTGATCAACATCGCGGGTGGTTTCAAAGCTCCCTCTGGACTTCTGTCATCGCCGACAAAGCAGCGCCTTATAAGAATCTACTCACTCACGGCTTCGTCGTTAAAGAAGATGGCACCAAGCTATCCAAGAGCGACGGAGAGGCCCGGTCACTTCCTGAATGGATCCAAAGTTACGGTGCAGACGTCGTACGCCTATGGATCTGCTCGCAAGATTACCGTGGCGATGTGCCCGTATCCGATAAGATCGTGCGCAATGTTTCAAATAATTATCGCAACATGCGTAATACCCTGCGCTTCCAGATCAGTAATCTATATGATTTCGACGCAGCCATCAATGCGGTGCCACTCGCAGAGCTCAATGCAATTGACCAGTGGGCACTCGACGAACTCGCACAACTCGTGCGTAAGGTTACCGAAGCCTACGAAGCCTACGAATTTCACCGCGCATTTAAGGATATCATTGATCCATTCTGCGCAAATGTACTATCGGCCACTTACCATGACATCCTCAAAGATCGTCTCTATACCTGTGCGCCTGATGACCCGCTGCGCCGCTCTTCACAGACTGCGATCAGTATTATATTTAGCGTATTCACACGCTTAGTCGCGCCATTAATCCCGCACACAGCCGACGAAGCATGGAGCTATGCCCAGAACGACAGCGACTTTACCGACAAACCGATCGCACTCAGCGGCTGGCCCTCTGTGGATAACGCGTGGGATCAGCCCGAAGTCGCCCGCGACATCCGTGCCCTACGCACTTTCCTCTCCGAAAAGCTCAACGATGGATTAGAAGAACTCCGCCAAGAGAAAGCAATCGGACAAAGCCTCGACGCGAAAGCTACGATTACTGGCTCGCTGAGTGACCCAGAGTTCGCGCGCCTCAAACAATATGAATCAGATCTACCAGAACTTTTTATTCTTTCTCAAGTTACAGTCGTCGAAGACAACACTGTAACCGAACTTACAGTCGAAGTCGCACATGCTGATGGGGTACGCTGCCCACGCAGTTGGCGCTGGGTGCCTGCGCTAGTCGAGACCGATACTTGGGGCGCCGTCTCCCCTCGTTGCGCTAAAGCACTTAAACAAATTTCAGACTCTAATAAATAACACCCCACTCTATCTTATCAATGACTATCAAGAAGACCAAATCATCTGCCGCAAAAAAAACTGTAGCTAAAAAATCTGCAGTTAAAAAAGCTGTCGCCAAGAAACCAGCATCTAAGGCGAAAAAGACTGTCGCCAAGAAACCAGCGACTAAGGCAAAAGCGAAAAAAGCTGTCGCTAAGAAACCCGCTACTAAGGCAAAAGCGAAAAAAGCTGTCGCCAAGAAACCAGCCAGCAAGGTTGCGGTTAAAAAATCCATAACTAATCAAGCCGCTAAAGCTATTCCTTTAGTCAAGAATCCGTCGGTCGCACGCGAAGGTGAAGCTGCTAGTAATAAGGCTACACCAATCGCTTTTTCTTTTGATGACGTAGAGGCTCTCGTTGCAACTCGTAAAAAAGAAATTAAGTCGATACCGGATGAACCCGCGGTAAAAAAACTCGCACCAGTCAAAAAGAAGGCCATCGTCAAAGATAAGCCTGTTAAGAAACGCGTACTCGGCGCTGCCTCACTCGCAGACATTCTAGGCTTCAATCCAGCAGAAAAGAAGAAGGTCACTTCACTCGAAGATGAATCGATCCCTAAAAAGTGGAAGAAATATTACAAACTTTTGCTCAATCTGCGTCAGCACGTCAGCGATGAACTCGACCTCCACACCTCCGACACGCTGCAGCACGCATCGCGCGATGAAGGAGATCGTAAACTCGAAGCCGATGCTGGCACCGATGCTTTTGACCGCGACTTTGCACTCAGTCTCGTATCAAGTGAGCAAGAAGCCCTCAACGAAGTCGAAGAAGCAATTCTCCGTATTAAGGAAGGTACTTATGGAGTCTGCGAAGTCACAGGCAAAACAATCAGTAAAGATCGCCTCGCAGCCGTGCCCTTCGCTCGCTACTCAGTCGAAGGCCAAGCTGAATTCGAAAAAAACCAGCACCGTAAGATCGAACGCATTGCAGGTGGACTTTTCGCTGACAGTGCCGATGCGCCAAAGATCACGTCGGACGATGACGATTAAAAGCTCACTGTTCACTTAAGAAAATTCCTTTCGAATGGTGCCTTCTCGTAGACGGCACCATTTTTATTTTGTAAACGAAAACTAGTCTTACTCGATCTTTATTACGTTAAAATTGAAAACTCCAAACACTTCCTATAAGCGATTACTTATTACTGCGCTGATCGTGTTTGCGGCCGATCAACTCACCAAGATCTGGATTTTCAACAATCTGGCGTTGGATAGTTATTTTTATCCGCACGATGGCGATGTCATCGAAGTGATCGAACACTTCTTTTACATTGTACATATTGGCAACGAAGGTGCTGCATGGGGAATGTTCTCTGGCCACGGTGAGATCCTCGCCCTATTTGCATTGATTGCACTCTCGGCGATTTACAGATTTCGCCATACACTTGAACTCCACCGCAGTTCAATGCAACTCGCTTTTGGCTTACTGATCGGCGGTGTGCTAGGCAACCTCGTCGATCGTCTAGTTCACGGACATGTTATCGACTTCCTGGATTTCCATTTAGGTTTTACCATTCCTTTGGTGCTGCCGACTGGGCGCTATCCAGCTTTTAACGTAGCAGACTGTGGTATCGTGATCGGAGTATTTACCTACATTACCTTGAGCTTCTTTCAGGCCGGAGCGTTTGGAGGCGAAGGTAAATAACGATAAAAATAGGTCGTTATCAGCATCAAGACCCAATTCGAATTGAGGGTTTCAGTATTTAATTTATCTTGTAATCACTGAGGAATCAGTGCCCAGAGCAATCAATGCCTGTTCAAGTTCATTCGGGACATTATTGTTCGACTCCTGACAGGCGAGAACAACCGCACCAGCAATCGGGCACATCAAACTCTTTTGGATCTGAATTTCTGGCTCCTCGATTTTGAGTGCAGCCGATAACTGGTCACGTAATAGCTCGGACTGCTCTAGCAGTCCACCCACTAACACTAGATGCGCGGTCCGGAGCTTCACTTTACCATAAGTCGTTGAGATGACCGCAACCAATTCGCGGACTGCATTATTCAGAATGTCAGCTGCGACACTGACTCCTTCCAGAGACAACTGCATCACCATCGGCGCAAGTGCAGCGACATGTGAATTGTTAATATCGCCGGTCTTTAATTTACACTGCAACTGTTCAATCGTATTGCAGCTTAGCAGCCTCAAGACATTGCTTTGCCATGGCCCCGAGGGTCGACGTCCATCGGACTCTTGAAAAGACATTTGCACAGCTTTTCGACCAATCCAAAAGCCGCTGCCCAAATCGTCGAAGACGGCCCCCAAACCCCCAGTTTGATGAATGATGCCATTAGCATCGCGTCCCAAGCAAATCGAACCGGTACCCGCGGCTAGCATTAGCCCTGGGCAATCACCAAGGGCCCCAACCAATGCGATGTGCGCATCAGAAGTCAGTTTCGGAGGCTCAGATGGTACTGGTATCAAGCTGCCTAAGGTGGCGTGAATGTCCTCTTTGTTGTGAGCAGAAGCAGCACCTGCAAGGCCAAAGCACGAAGCGATGCTCTCAATCTCATCGGGTAAATTTATAAATGTCAGATTCAACAATTGCTGAAGAGTACTCCGAAGCGCCTGACTGCTTATTTGTTGAACATTTGACGGACCAACAACAGCACGTCCAAGAATATTGCCAGTCTCCGAAATAAGAAGACTGCGCGTGTGCGTGCCACCACCATCAATACCTAGATATGCTCTCATAGTTTCGATTATACATCGATTTCCTCGGAACACTCAAGACAGGTAATTTTAAATTACCATCAAACGAGCCGCCCATGGCAGATCAAACTTGATCGAAAGATAATTGCTGAAGACGCACTCATCCAACAACACCCCAAAAGACTGCGATCACTGCAGTTGCCCTTTTAGGTACGCGACTTCCGAGCAGGGCGAAACTCAGGCAGGCTTATTGTAACGACGTATCTGCGGCACACCATCGAACAAGTCGCAAATCGGCTCACTAGCTGAAAGCGCTTCAAAGCGCTCAGCTTGATCAAATTCCACAAGCAAACGCCGCGCATCTTCAGAATGCGCAGTGCGCACTGGCTTATAACTTAAAAAACCCTCAACCAAGGGAATCGGTCGCAGGTCTTTCGGTAAGACTCGATGCAACTCGCCCACAAAGCGAAGCGCAGCTGCAAAGGTGCTAACACCTGGGCCATGATACCAACCACGGCCTTTCTCAAACTCACCACGAATCGTCGGGTTTCCTTGGGGCGAATGATAAGTGGATAGTACCGCCTCAAGAATCAGCGTATGTCGCCCCTCCCTAGAAAGCTGCTGTGCAACTGCTTCAATGCACTCACCAAACTCAAATGACTGAACCACAGCACCACCCGCCCAAGCCACACCGCAAGACTTTGATCGTGCACTGTAGCCTAGATCAACTGCCAAAAGCGGTAAATCTGGCTCTAGCCCATTGGTGTAGCGCGTTATATTATTTGAATCCATATCTAATCCTTACGCAAGTGCTTGTGATGTTTCGTGCCTCGACCGTTCGCACGTGCGCGACATAGACGAAAACCCTTCGGCATTAAGTGACCGTCGCATCGAAATGATGCCGCCTGAACCTTGTGAGCCCGTTTTGCCACAATTTCTTTAAAGGTTACAGAAACAGCCCATGCCAATCGATTAATACGATCAATCGCTACGACATCGCAAATAGGAAAGTCTAAATTATCCACATTTCAATAATCTTATCCCACTAATTGAACTTACTCTATTTTATCAAATTGTGATCGGTGGGGTCATACTCACGCCCACTTCGCGCACGGCGCAGAGGCTCTATGCTTACTCAGGTGCAGTTACTATGTACCTGAGCGAAGAGAGTTCTACGCCTACTAATAGACTCAGGCCACCGCCCCGTTATCGCCGAATGATTGGCAACTACTCGGCAAGAACCAAACCATACAACAAACAATCCGCTAGCATGATAGTAAAACCTGATTCACTGCTGCTGGTGATTTTTCATCGCATTCAGCTATAGGTTTAATCGACCTACAAGTCATCTGCCACCAAATAGGTTCTTATTGGCATTGTTTATTTGATCCGAATTGGGTTTCCTTGATATTACCTTAAAATCTTTGAGCAGTAACTATACCGAAACCGTAAAGTGAATACATATCTTATCCTATCGTCACTACTGACTTTTTTGACGGCTTTTTTTTATGCAACAGCTATTTATGCAGCTAAAACTAATGAATTACACAGTAAGTATTATGTAAATCTTTTGGTATCAATAGCGATATGGTCGTTCGGTTATTTTTTATGGCGCATCTCTAGTAGTGAAATTCAAGCGGATTACTTTTGTCGGTTATTGACAGGCGCATCGATCTTTATGCCGATTACAGCATATCATTTTTCGATTATATTATCAGGTAAAAAATCAAACAGAGCTCTAAAATATGGCTACCTCGGAGCACTTATTTTATGCCTGATGCTGCCTACAGGATTAATCATGCAGGGGGTTAAGCCTAAATTTGGGCACCGTTATTGGCCAGAAGCAGGGCCATTAACTTGGTTATACCTCACTTACTTCTTCGGCTATTTATTCTTAAGCGCCAAGTTATTCGTTCGCGGATGGAGAGAGCATCTAGGCAACCGTGCGACAAAAAATCTTTTCATACTATTTATATGGATTACAGGATGCATTGGTGGCGCCACGAACTTTCCACTCTGGTTTAACATCCCTGTGCAACCTTATGGAAATGTTTTTCTTTGTTTTTCCTTAGTACTTCTAACCCAAGGACTATACTCAGATTTTTTTACTGTGCGCATCCAATTATATAAAAATTTATTTCAGCTAATCCTGTGCGCTACCGCAAGTTTTGTTTACCTACTGGTTATAGCCCATCATTTCAGCACGCTCAATACCCCCCTCTCACCCGAATCGATCTGGATTCATGGCATCGGCGCATTCCTAGTGATTGTTTTACTTTCATGGATCGTCTCCGCCATTAAACTTCAGGTCGAACGCGTACTAGAAGCTGTATTTCTAAATGAACCAACAATTGGTTTAACTCAGTTAAAAGATCTGCCCACTAAGTTTACTGAGTCTAATGACAATCAGTCGCTGATTAACCTAATTGCAAAAGTAATTAAGCGATCACTTCCAACTCGAAATATAGCCATTTTTACAAGAGAAAACGAAGGTCAACCTTATCGCATCCTTGCTAAGAATGGCAGGTTCCCGAATTTAAAGGCAGTTCGTGAGATTGCTGCTAATGATCCACTAATAGTGTCGCTTTCTAAGAGAGCTATACCCCTAAACATTAACAAAGTAACTAAGAGTATCGATCCGGCAGTCTATCTAAGCTTAGTTGACCTACGCAATGCATTGAATGTTTCGGTCATCATTCCGATTTCTTCAAATCAGCAACTTTATGGCCTCATCTTACTCGGGCCTCTTAAGAACCAGCAGAAATGGGACAATGAAACAACTACGGTTTTATTTACTCTGGGTGCACAAATAGGGATTCATTTTCGAACCAAGGAATTAGAAGCAATCGTTGAGCTCCGCAGTATCGAATTGGAACAGCGCAATGAACAATTAGAAAAAGCAAACATAGAAAAGCAAAATTTCTTAACCAGCTTCAGCCACGAGATTCGAAATCCTCTAAATGGTATAATCAACATCTCGCAACTACTAGCGGAAGAGAAAGACTTAACTGATACTCAAGCCGAACTGATCAATTACCTCATTTCCTGCAAGCAGCACCTAGAGCAATTAATTATACCTGCGTTAGATTACAGCAGCCTCGAAGCAGGAATCTATCATTGCACTGAAGAACCGTTTGATGTGAACACCATTATTAAAAGTTTAATAGCGATGCATTCTCACCAAGCCGAAAGCAAGGGCTTGCAGTTGAGTTGCGATCTAACAGAAGTATCGAATAATTGGATTGGAGCAGTTACACCACTCAGACAGATTCTCATTAACCTAATATCCAATGCGATTAAGTACACCGACAGCGGGTCTGTGAACTTAGAATTGAGCTATCAGCAGAATGAAAAAAATATCACTGCAACTTTTAGCATTAAAGATACTGGCCCAGGAATTCCAATAATCCAACAGGACTTAATATTCCACCCATCAACACGCCTTGCAGTGAATGAGAATAGTCAGCCCGGTTCTGGGATGGGGCTTCCGATCTCTCGAAGGATTGCGCAAACCCTAAATGGCACGCTTAATCTCAAGGAGTCCGAAACTAAAAGTGGCAGCGTTTTCGAACTGACACTGCCCTTCAAATTAGGGGCCGCCATTAATGAGAAAACCCTCAGCAATAAAACCCAGCTAATCTTTGACCAAAAGTTGGTGTTGCTTGCGGATGATATGGACTTCAATCGCTACGCCTATCGCATTTTACTCGAGAAAATGGGAGCGACAGTGATAGAGGCTTGTAATGGCAAACAAGCACTTGAGAAACTACAATCTGAAAAATTCGATGTGGTTATATTAGATATTAATATGCCTCTCATGAATGGTATAGAAGTTGTCCAAGAGTATTTTCTAACATCCACGGTCAACCCACCCACGTTTATCGCGTATAGTGCTTTAACCGATTCAGAAACTGCAAAAAAATGTCTAAGTTCAGGGTTTCATCACTTCATCGAAAAACCTCTTACGGCTAATAAAATAGGCATTATTTTTAACTCGGAAGAATATAACTCGTGTACGCCTCAACGCGGGTTGCTAGATTATCTGGGAGGGGACGATGCCACTAAGATTACGTTGCTAAATAAACGCTACCAGCAATCGCTCAGCCTAGGTCTAGAGCAACTAACTCAGCATATTGAGCGGAAAGAACTGAGTGCAATACGTAGCAGCCTGCACAAGTTGCGGGGCCTGGCATGCATGCAAAATAATACAAATATAAACAGGATACTGGACGAGATGTCAGTTTTGATTAACGAAAATGCGTTATCGCATGAATTCAACCAACTACTCGACCATTTAAAAACCCAAATCACCGCAGATGCCGTTCCTGCTAGCAATTAGCCACACGGCAAGTGGCGATTATAGGCATTTTAATAGGACTATTGCATTCGATTTATGTATAGCCTAAAGCATACTACCCAGCATCAATCAGCTGTTTTAATAGCTGATCCAGCATCGCAGGATTTGCCTTACCTTTAGTAGCTTTCATCACGGGTCCCTTTAAGGCATTCAGCGCCTTCTCATTGCCGTCTTTATATTGACCGACTGCCTTCGCGTTGCCAGCGATAGCTTCGCGGCAGAGGGCTTCGATCTCGCCGGTGTCGTTACTTTGCTTGAGGCCTTTTTTCTCGACGATGGCGTCGGGCATGTCGCCGGTGGCGAACATGTCCGTAAAGACTTCCTTACCGATCTGCTTGGAAATCACCCCTTCGTCGATGATCTTAACGAGCGTCGCGATGTGCGCGGGCGAGAGCTTTGATTGGCTGACAGAGTGTGCCGATTCACCGTGGTCGGAGACGGCAGAAAGTTCGCGAAGTAAATCGTTGGTGATATAGTTGGCGATCGCCTTGGGCGCGTTGTGCGTCTCCAGAGCGGCTTCAAAGAATTCACTGAGCTCGCGATCTTGGCAGAGCACGGATGTGATGGTAAACGGCAGACCAAGCTCTTCTTGGTAGCGGCGCTGTTTGTCCAATGGACGCTCCGGCAGTTCGGCTTCGAGTTCAGCCACGCGGGCGCGGTCCATCCGCACGGGCATCAGATCAGGATCTGGAAAATACCGGTAGTCGTGCGCCTCTTCCTTACTGCGGAGCGAGAAGCTAATGGCTTTATCCACATCCCAGCGGCGGGTCTCTTGCGTGATCTTGCCACCCTCTTCCAGAATATCAGTCTGACGTGAAATCTCGTATTCGATCGATGCCTTGACATTGGACATGGAGTTGAGGTTCTTCATCTCAGTGCGGGTGCCGAGCTTATCGGAACCGACTGGGCGAATCGATACGTTGGCGTCGCAACGCATTTGCCCCTTCTCCATATCACAGTCGGAAATACCGGCATAGATAATCATGTTACGCAGGCAGTTCAGAAACGCGACTGCCTCGGTGGACGAGCTCATGTCGGGCTCGGTCACGATCTCGGCGAGTGGCACGCCAGCACGGTTGAAATCGATTACGGTATCGAAGGCCTCGTGTGTGAGCTTGCCCGGGTCTTCTTCGAGGTGAATACGATTGAGCTGCACCCAGAGGTGGTCGCCTTCGACATTGCGCGACGGACCAGGGAGCTCGATCTCGACCTTACCACCGATGCAAAGCGGTTCTTCGTTTTGCGTGAGCTGGTAGTTTTTTGGCGAGTCCGGATAAAAATAGTTTTTACGATCCCACTTGCAGACTGCGGCGATCTCGCAACCGAGCATCCGACCAAGCTTAGCGCACTGCTCGATGGCGAAATGGTTGAGCACTGGCAGCGTGCCGGGCAAGCCAAGCACCACGGCGTCGGTTAGCGTATTGGGCGCAGCACCATAGTTATACGGCGCGGCGGTAAACATTTTGGTGCGGGTTTTAACCTGCACGTGAATTTCGAGTCCGATGACTGCTTCGTATTCCATACTGGAGTAGTGACGCGCTTCGCGCGAAGTGATGGTGAAAGTGAGAGTGGCTTAGGTTGCGTGAGTTTAAACCGCAGAGTTCGCGGAGAGCGATAAGTGAAACTAGTAAGAATTAAGAAAAAGTGAAAGTTAAGGCTCAA
>Ga0115547_1001352_pt1 | contig 14717 bp, 9 predicted proteins | sample COGITO_mtgs_1004_3_FD_87185 | JGI IMG/M metagenome (GOLD analysis project Ga0115547, IMG submission 87185) | Pelagic marine microbial communities from North Sea - COGITO_mtgs_100420 | ecosystem: Environmental > Aquatic > Marine > Epipelagic | place: Germany:Helgoland, sampling site Kabeltonne...
CAACGCCCTGCTTAACGCCCTCTGTCACCAGTGCTCTAGTGCGCTCATTGATACTGTGATGAGTCGCCGCCAGGGGCAAGCCAAACTGATCTTTGCGCTCACTCAGGGTAATGCGATTATCCGCTAAAGGCGTATCTTCGCCGACAAAATTCATCTGTCCAAAATGTTTCGCCGCTTTGCGCATAAAGGGATCTAGCGCAGCGCCATAAATATCCGCTCGGCCGGTGGCTATACCCAGCAGATCATTGGGTTTGGTGGCGTTGGCAATCAGCCATTGATAGGAACCAAAGGCATCGCCCTTGTCTTTATTGGCATAGTCATCCTGACAGAGCAATTGGCCGCCAGTGGCACCCAGATGGCAGTCAGTCTGTTGGTCAAATAGGCCGAGCACTAGCTGTGCCGGATGGGTCATTAGGTAGCGACCCACTTTGTCGCTGCTATTAGCCATGCCAGCTGGATGCTTAGTACTCTTAGAATTTAATAGAATCCGCGCGTTCTGCACGGCAAAGGCGCTGAGTACCACCTGTTCCGCCAGCACCTGGTGTACCGCACCCTCGGCATCAAAATACTCTACTCCGGTAGCCTTTCTGCCCGACGCATCATGGAGCACACGACTGACTGTGCTGTCGTGACGAATGCTCGCGCCCCCGGCAAACGCTTGGGGCAAATAGGTCACCAAGGGATTGGCCAGTGCACCAATAGGGCAGCCCGCATCACACCAACCGTCATAGAGGCAGGAGCTGCGACCTTTGTATGGCTGACTATTAATCGCCAAGGGCAGTGGCGAGACCGCCATTCCCAGTTTATTAAAACCTTTTTTAATCACCTGGCCCTGAGCAAAAACCGGCAGTGCAGGCATCGGGTAAGGGGCCCCTTCGGGACGCCACTTCTCGGCCTCAGCATCGCCACTAATACCGGCCTCGGCCTGAATTCGATCGTAGTAGGGCATCAAATCTTTATAGTTGATCGGCCAGTCCAAACCCACACCGTGCTCGGATGCTAGATTAAAATCATTCTCATGCAGCCGCAGCCAAACGGCGTAATGGTGCAGTGCACTGCCGCCGGTGCCATAACCACTGTTAAAACTGTTGCCAATCTTATGGTTGCCAGACTCCTCTACAGGTGCCCCACCCCACTTTAATTTGCGCGCCGAGATCTGCGAACTCTCCAGATCGCTTAACTTGCGCTCCGGTCCGGCTTCAAGAATCAGTACGGTTTTACCCGCTTGCACGGCCTTTGCTGCAATCAAACTACCCGCTGCGCCAGCACCCACAATCAGCACATCAAACTTGTCTTCCAATGAGATTGATTCCATTAGTTTTGCTGCTCCTTGGCCGACAGCCATTTATCACTGGGGGCAATATGCGCCATATAGGGCATGCCTATACCTTCTGATCCCGACTGGGTTCCGTAGACCACATCACAGGCATCGGCGCGCCAAACGAAAAATAGGAATGAGGCCGGTGCTGCAGACCAATTGGCAATTGCGTCGCTGAACATCTGGTCAATCAAGCTCTTACTTTGAGTCTCAGTCAACTGAGACCAGGGGCGATCAAATTGCTCTAGGGCGGCCTGATGGGCGGCAGCCAGGCCCTGTTGATAAAAGGGAGCAAAAGGCGGCTCGAGACCTAAATAGCGACCCATCAATAGGGCGTCACCGGGCTTTTCTGCCAGCTGGTAGTCAACAAAGGCGGCTATGCCTGCGCTTCGTGAACCTGGCACTATGGCCTCGCAAAGGGTCTCTAATGTGCTCACTTCCAGTGCCGATAAAATTTTCATCGGCATCTGCGCAGCACGGGCTGCTGCAGGTGTCAGCATCAAGGCCTTACCCGCGACCATATAGGTCATTGCCATGGCGCTAGTTTTTAAAAAACTGCGTCTTGTGGCTTGAATTTTTTTATCTGTATGCATGATATTAGCTCTTAACTTAGTGGCTCTTTTTAACTTGGTGGCTTTATAACTTGGTAGCTTTATAACTTGGTACCTTTATAACTTGGGAGCTCTTTAACTTGGGGCTCTTAAATCTAAATCTAACCTGGGTCTACGAATAAAGGGCGCACGATTACTCGCGCGCCCCCATTCAGATTACATCATTTTCCAACTCAATTTAGAACTCGCGTCGGATACCAATGTTAACGGAGCGTGGATCGCGATAGGACACCTCATTACAACCACAGAGGGTTGCCAAATCGAAGCCCTGAACACCAGCGCGCTCATCAGTCAGATTGCGCACGGCCAGTGTTGCCTGCCAAAGACCGTCAGTGCTCATCCAGCTCAGTTGCGAGTTGAGCATGACATAGCTATCAAACTTATCCGCGTCGAAGTTTCTCAGGTTGTAGTAGTACTCATCTGAGTAACTAATATCACCCTGAATCGCCAAACTGCCTGAAGATATGGGCCACTCATAGCGCACCAAACCTGTCATCTGCAGTTCTGGGGCATAGGTTGGATCCACATCGCGAGGTGGCAATGGTGAGCCACTGCGCAGCGGGATATCTTTTACCGTGGCGTCAAAGTAAGACATGCTCAAGATTACATCCAATCCTTCAGCCGGTGAACTCTGCAGTTCCAGCTCCATGCCTATGTTGTCTGCATCAGCGTTAATCACAACACCGCCAACACCAACAAACAAGAAGGCCTGGTAATCGGAATAGTCATAGTAGAAAACCGAACCGTTCAGTCTGGTGTTCTCAGTCAGACTCATTTTGAAACCGCCTTCATAGGCGAGCAAAATCTCTTCTCCATAGTCAATTGCGGAATCGCCGCCAGAGCCCAGATAAGACCCTAATAATGGCGCATTAAAACTGCCCGCTTTGACGCCGCGATTAACACCGGCATAGAGCAGAAGGTCGTCACTTGGACGCCAATCTAACTGTGCTTTGGCCGCCCAGAGGGTGTCTGAAGTGCTGTTTTCATAGAAGTAAGGCGATCCGGCACCCACTGCATTGGGAATAAACTCACCCTGGTTAACTGTGTGGTTACTCAGTGATGGGAAAAAGCCGATGCCCACATTGAAGTCTTTCTCTTCACGAATCACACGCATACCAAAAGTCGCGCTCAGGGTATCGCTGATATCGTAATCAAGCTGTCCAAAGAGGCTGTAAGAGTCAGTCTGTAGATCCGCGACTACACCAATATCAAGAGGACCAATAAGACTATTGGCTGGTGCTTTGAGGCCGTTATCCGATTGATTATCAATATTCAGGTAGAAAAAACCCGTGACCCAGCGCATATCATCGGTTTCACCATTGAGTCTAAATTCCTGAGTAAAACTGGTTGCATCCACCCCAGCATAATTAGCCAACTGGTTGCCTGGTCCAGAATCCACATCGATAAATAGCAGCTTTTCGTAGTCTTTATAATCGGTCACCGAGGTAAATACAGTGCCATTACCCAGCTCTCGCTCAACTCGGACATTAATACCTTTTGTATCAGTTGAACCCTGATCGGCAAAGGCAAAGTCACTTGAAAAGGTAAAGTCATCGCCATCGGGATCCAGATAACCAAAGAAATCGCCGCCTGGTGCCAGACGTGCGTCGAAACCATAACCGCCACCGGGTAACAAGCCATCACCATCGATCAGATCGGCGCCACCATCACCACCAGCGGTGTCTATGGTCAGTCGTGTTTCATCAGCCGGGGTATCAATCACATTGATCAGCTCGCCATTTTCGACAATACCGATGGTTGATTTGGACTGGTAAGGACCTGTGCCTACCTCAGAGGTTGCATAGTTCATAGAGACATCGATGCGCGTGTCATCGGATGGCTGGAAAGCGAAAGAAAGACGACCCGCAAAGGTGTCATCATCACCTAGATCAGCACCTGCACCTTCTCCTGGAGAAGTTCCCCCTGGAGCAGCCGCGAAGGCTCCCTCGGGATAGAGATTTTTTAAGTAGCCATCTTGCTTGTTGTAACGAAAGGCAGCGCGGGCGGCTACTTTCTCGCTCAGTACAGCACCGTATGCCGCTTCCACTGTAGTGCGGTTGGCATTGGCGTCGGTATCGTAGCGACCCATGCTGAGATCCACATAACCGTTGTTCTCATCGAAGTTAGGCTTGTTGGATAAATAGTGCACCAGACCACCTGTAGCGTTGCGACCAAATAGGGTGCCCTGAGGACCTTTTAATATTTCAACACGATCTATATCAAATACGGCAAAGGTCTGTGCCTGAGCAACGGCAAGATAGCCTTCATCTAGATAGACGGCGTTAGGGGCTTCGATAATGTCATTGAAATCATTTTGCGTGACACCACGAATAGAAAACTGCGTGTTCTGACCTGCGAGGTTGCCACTGATGTGAACACCGGGACTAAATGCGGCGATGTCGACACTCTTGGTAATACCCAGGGCACTCATCTGCGCGCCAGTAAAGGCGGTTATGGCAATTGGCACGTCCTGTAAACTCTGCTCACGCTTCTGGGCGGTGACTATCACTTCTTCTAGAATACTGGCCGCAGTAGCCTGCTGCACTGCTAGCGCCAGACCTAATAATGCGAATGTAATTAACGGTGTTCTTTTCATGTCTATTCCCCTCTCTTGTTATTGGTAATTTTTTTATTTATTTTTATTATTTGCTCATCAAGCGTCCGCTAACCAACAGGTAAGCGTAGACCCTTGCGCTCTAATCGTGGAATCACCTCATCGCGAAAATAAGGAAATTCCTTAGCGTAATCAACGAAAGATAATGTCAATCCGGCCAATCCTGTGTGACTTAATTTTTCTAACTCATCGGCAATATGATCCGGCGTGCCGACCAGTGGATAGCCGCCGTGACCTGCAGCAAAACGGTCTCTAAAACTGGCCAGAGCTTCAGGCGTAAATGACTGAGCATGCATACCCTGGAGTTTCATTAAATAGTCTACAGCTTCCCAGTCGGCATTCTGGTTGGCGTAATAATCGAGATAGTCTTCAGCTTCTTTTTGGGTCGGTCGACAGACCACAGAACAGAAGGTAAACACCCCTACATCTCGCCCCACAGCGGCTGATTTAGTCTTAATATCAGCCACCACTTCTGTGGCCTGCTCTAGGGTGAAGACTGGGGTAAACAAAAAGTCCGCATTTTGCATGGCAAAGTTACGGCCCTCTGCAGAGGCTGCTGCGTTGAGAATTGGAATATGTTTTTGCGCTGGCCGCGGGTTGCTGTAAACCCCGGTGCCCTGAAAGAATTCACCATTCCAGTCAAAGGCCTGCTCTTCTGTCCAGAGCTTCTGCACATAGTCAAACCATTCCTGAGCATAGGCATAGCGCTGAGCATGTTCTGCAGAGAGCTCCACACCAAAGGCGTCATATTCAGGTTTATTCCAGCCGGCCACTACATTGAGACCCACTCGGCCATTTCCAAGGTGGTCAATAGTCGCAAGCTGTTTGGCTGACACAATGGGGTGGTTAAAGGCGGTGTGAACCGTGGCGAAGATTTGAATGTTTTCAGTATGAGCTAAGAGGCCGGCAGCCCAAGTGACGGTTTCAAGTACGCCACCATGAAAGTCTGTATCACCGCCATAGCCAATCCAGCGGGCAATTGGCAGCATAAACTCAATGCCGGCAGCGTCGCATTGACGCACCAAGTCGAGATTATTTGCCCAGGTATTTTCCCAGCGCTCTTCAACTTTCGTTACCGCCATACCACCGGAGCAGTTTGCGGAAAAAATCCCTAACTTAAGTTTATTGTCGTTATACATCGGACTCTTAGCCGACATAGTCTTCCCTCCCCACTACAAAAAACCAATCCAGCAATCAGCCTTAATTATTTTTATAGGCAGTTGCTGATACTTATAATTCTATGTGGTTCAACTAAGCTTTATTTAATATTTATTTTAAGCTTAAAATGATATCTTAGATCATGACCTCCCTATCATGCAACAAAAATAAACAATCGTAAAATTAGAGGGGGTTATTTAGCCGGCGGCCTGCCAGGCCCATCACAACCTATAGCGCACTTTGACTGACTAAGGATGTACTAACGATGAATTACTTTGAAAGCTTTAAACTCGGTGATATATATCCTTAAGGAATATAAAGTCTGCGAAGCGGAGATACTGGAGTTTGCCAATAAGTATGATCCCCAGAGCTACCACACCGACCCAATTGCTGCTGCAGAATCACCTTTCGGTTCACTGATTGCCAGTGGCTGGCATACAGCGGCTATTTTTATGCGTATGCAGTGCGACAGCTTTCTCAATCAGTCCCACTGCCTAGGTTCACCTGGGGTTGATAAACTGCGCTGGATAGCACCGGTGCGTCCAGGTGACAGTTTGCACGGGGAAAACAAAATTATTCAGCTGCGCCAGTCTCAATCAAAACCAGACCGCGGTATTGTTCAGTCGGCGGTGTCAATTTATAACCACAACAATGCGCTGGTGATGTCCCTAGAGACCACCGCATTTTTTCTCAAGAGGCCACAATAGAGGCCAGAATAGAGGCTACGGAAACATTACACTTTCCTTACAACAACATTACAGCAGCATTAGAAAACGGCGGTAACTTCTATTTCCACCTGGGCGCGATCTTCTATTAGTGCCGCCACCTGAACCACAGACATAACAGGGAAATTTTTACCCATAACATCTCTATAAGCCTGACCAATTGGACGTAAATTATTGGCGTAGGCCTGCTTGTCGGTGATGTACCAAGTCATGCGCACCATATGCTCTGGCCCTGCCCCACCAGCTTCCAAGACGTCGCGGACGTTCTGCAAGGTCTGGCGAACCTGATCAACAAAGTCATCAGTTTCAAATTCCGCCTGTGTATTCCAACCAATTTGACCACCGACATAAATAGTCTGGCCACCCTGAGTAAGAATTCCGTTGGAATAGCCTCTCGGTGCAACCCAGCCCTCAGGCAATAGTGTCTTGCGCATTGCGTTTCCTATTAGTAATATTACGAATCAGGATGATATTTTAAGCTTAAAATAAAATCATAGCCAGCTATCATTTTATAATGCACAATAGAATTATAAAAAAAACAGCCAATATTGGAGATAATTATGAGTAGCAACGCACTGCTTGACCTGGTTAGCGGCATTTCAAACGGCAATATTAAAATTATCGATTTAACCGCCACACTCGAACCCGGCATACCTACCCTGCAATTACCTGAAGAGATGGGATGGGGCAAATCTTGGCCCTTCCATATAGAAGAAATCTCCCGTTACGATGACCGCGGCCCAGCCTGGTACTGGAACAATTTCAAATGTGGCGAGCACACTGGCACCCACTTTGATGCGCCTATTCACTGGGTCACTGGCAAAGACCACAGCCACCACGCCACAGACACAGTGGCTGTCGAAACCTTTGTCGCGCCGGCCTGTGTGATTGACGCCTCTGCCGAATCTGCTGCCGACCCCGATTTTTTGATGAGCGTCGACTTTATTAAACAGTGGGAAGCCAAGCACGGTGATATTGAAGCTGGCTCCTGGGTTCTTTTTCACAGCAACTGGTCAAAGAAAGTCGCCACAGATGAGTATCTCAATGTTGACGATAACGGCAGCCACACGCCGGGCTGGGAACCTGAAGCCATTACATACCTTACCGAAGTAAGAGATGTGATTGGTGTAGGTGTAGAAACTGTAGGCACAGACAGTGGCCAGGCCGCTGCTCAAGAGCCTATGTTTCCTTGCCACAATCTGATGCACGGCGCCAATAAGTGTGGACTCGCGGGATTGCAAAATCTCGATAAGTTACCGCCCAAGGGCGCGGTTATTATTGCTCCGCCGCTAAAAATTAAAGATGGCTCAGGCAGCCCAGCACGAGTACTAGCACTTATTACACAGGATTAGATTTCAGATGGCTGAAAGATCTTTTAAGAAAGAGGTTCTAAAACTTCGCGCAGGCGAAGGAGATCTTTTTCAGGGTGAAGGCATACTTGCCATTACCAAGGCACTGCTGCAGTCCGGCGTTTCCTATGTCGGTGGTTATCAGGGTTCGCCCATATCCCATTTAATGGATGTGTTAAATGATGCCCAGGATGTATTGGGTGAACTGGGCGTGCATTTTGAAGCCAGCGGCAGTGAAGCTACTGCGGCGGCGATGCTCAGTGCGTCGATTAACTATCCACTGCGCGGTGCAGTGACCTGGAAGTCGACTGTGGGTACCAATGTTGCCTCCGACGCTCTGTCCAATCTTGCCTCTTCCGGCGTGGTTGGCGGCGCTATGGTGATTGTCGGTGAAGACTATGGTGAGGGCTCGAGTATTATGCAAGAGCGCACCTATGCCTTTGCCATGAAAGCCCAGATGTGGCTGATGGATCCACGCCCCAACCTGCCCAGCATTGTGGATATGATCGAGAAAGGCTTTCAGCTCTCAGAAGCCAGTAACACGCCGATCTTTTATATGATGCGTATCCGCGGCTGCCATGTCACCGGCGAGTTTATCGCCAAAGATAATCTGCCGCCCCAGTACAGCAATCTCAATCCAGTGGCACCCAATCGCGAGGCGGAAAAGATTATCCTGCCGCCCCATGTCTATCAGCAGGAGCGGGATAAAATCAGTCAGCGCTGGCCCGCGGCCATCGATTTTATTCAGCAGCATAAGCTCAATGAATTTTTTCCCGGCAAGCAGGAAGAGCTCGGCATCATCACCTGTGGTGGCACCTACAATACGGTTATCCGCGCCCTTGAACGACAGGGTTTAGCCGACTGTTTTGGCAACAGCGATATTCCCCTCTATATAATGAATGTGGCCTATCCCATAGTGCCGGATGAAGTGATTAAATTCTGTCTCGGTAAAAAGCACGTATTGCTGATTGAAGAGGGACAGCCTGCCTATATAGAGCCAACGATACAGAGCTTGCTGCGCAAGCAAGATATCCAGACCCAGGTTCATGGCAAGGATATCTTACCGCAAACAGGGGATGTCACCGGTCAGGTGATGCTCACCGGACTAACACGCTTTATGGAAATTGTCGGCCAAGCCGACAGTGCCAAGATAAGCAGCCTTGAAGTGGATCAACTGCAGTCGCCTCTGCAAGAGGATGATCGCGAAAACCTTTTGCAAAATGTGCCAGCCAGACCTTCTGGGCTATGCACTGGCTGCCCCGAACGTCCTCTATTTAGCGCTATCAAACAGGTACAGGCTGATATTGGGCCGTTTCATATCAGCTCGGATATTGGCTGTCACTCTTTTGCCACATTGGCACCCTTTAATCTTGGCAACACGATTATGGGTTACGGGCTTTCCCTGGCCAGTTCATCAAGTATTCGCCATGTACTGCCTCACAAGTCCATTAGCATTATGGGTGACGGCGGTTTCTGGCATAACGGCCTGAGTACGGGTGTCGCTTCGGCGGTGTTTAATAACCACGACGGCCTGTTGATTATTGTCGACAATGGCTATTCCGCGGCCACCGGCGGCCAGGATATTCCCTCCATGGCGGAGCCGAATCTGATTGCCACAACCATGGATGCCACGCGCTTAGATCGGGACAAATCCCAGTCTATTGAACGCGCCTGTCGCGGCGCCGGTGTCGAGTGGTTGCGTACCATTAGCACTTACAGTATCAGCGAAATGAAAGACACCCTGACAGAAGCCTTGACCACTAAACAGGGCGGCTTGAAAGTGATAATTGCCGAGGGCGAGTGCATGCTCAATCGCCAGCGACGTATCAAGCCACTGATGAAAAAATCCATTGCCGACGGCAAGCGCACAGTGCGAGCGCGGTTTTATATTGATAGCAAGACCTGCACTGGGGATCACGCCTGCATCCGTATTTCCGGCTGTCCCTCGCTGACGATTAAAGACAATCCCGATCCCCTGCGTATAGATCCAGTCTCCTATGTGGACAATAGCTGTGTCGGCTGCGGTGTCTGCGGTGACAATGTGCACTCTGCCGTGCTCTGCCCGTCGTTTTCGAAGATTGATCTGCTGTCTAACCCCAATTCTGTTGATACCACTATGGCCCGCATCAGACGCGGTGTTATCAGTTGGTTTGAACGTCGCGATCAGCGCCGTGAACTTAGGCAAGCGCTATGACTATCGATGCTAAGACTATCGACGCTAAGAGCATAGCCGCTGCTGATGCTAGCAACAGATTGCGCAGCACTAACATTATCATCACCGCCCTAGGTGGCGAGGGTGGTGGCGTATTGGCCAACTGGCTGATAGAAGTGGCCAATAACAATGACTGGACCGTTCAGAGCACATCCCTTGCCGGTGTTGCTCAGCGCACTGGCGCAACGATTTATTATTTAGAAATTTTTCCCAGATCAGGTATAGCCGACAAGTTGCCGATTATGTCGCTGTCTCCGAGTCAGGGGGATATAGATATAGCGATCAGCTCAGAGATCGCCGAAGCCGGTCGTATGCTGCAGCGTGGATTTGTAACCCCAGATCGCACTACCCTAATTAGCTCAAGCCATAGAGTTTATGCCATAGATGAGAAAACCGAGATTGCCGACGGCACCATGGAAGCGGCGACTATTTTGGATATTGCCAGCCGCTATGCAAAACATTTTGTTCAATACGATATGCAGGATGTAGCGCAGCGCAACAATGCGGTGATCAGTTCAGTACTGTTTGGCGCCTTGGCCGGCTCCGGCGCCCTGCCCTTTGGCCGAGAGAGCTATGAAGAGGTTATTCGACAAACAGGCAAAGCGGTAGCCACCAATCTCGCGGCATTTTCCGACAGTTATGCCATTGCTGAAAAAGCTAATCAAGCGTCGCCGAATACGGTTGAGCACTACAAGCCTGAGGCCGTCCAGGCTGAGACTGTAGCCAACGGCTTTAGTCTGCCCCCAGCAACCACCGCTGAAGGGCAAAAAATGTTGACCCGAGTGGCCGCGGATTTCCCCCTGGAAACTCAAGAAATTATTTATGAAGGCGTTAAAAAAGCGATTGAGTATCAGGACTTTAACTATGCCACTCAATACCTAGATCAAGTGGCTAAGATTGTTTCTCTGGACAGCGCAGATGACGATTTTGAACTGACCAATACCACTGCCCGATATTTGGCGCTGTGGATGTGCTTCGAAGATGTCCCCCGGGTAGCGCAGCTAAAGATTCGTCATCAGCGCATGCAGGAAATACGTGAAGAAGTTCAAGCGGACGTGGGACAGATTTTCTATGTCACAGAATTTTTCCGCCCGCGGCCTGAAGAGATCTGCGCTATTTTGCCTGTATCCCTAGGCCGAGCCATTATTGGCAGCAGTCTCGGACGCAGAGCGTTAAATCTGGTATCCGGCCCGAAGAAACTCAAAACCAATACTCTGACGATCTATTTCTCCCTGCGTTTCTTGGCTATGTTGCGCCGTTTTCGACGCTCCAGCCTCGGCTATCAGCAAGAGCACAGCATGATCAAAAATTGGCTCGACGGCATAATATTGGCAGCCAGTTCAGATCGAGCATTAGCCATAGAAATTGCTGAATGCGGCAGAATTGTCAAAGGCTACGGCAGTACCCGCGAGCGAACCAGTGAACAAAATGTGGCTATAGTCAGTGCCTATAATAAGCACCAGGAACTGACCGCTGAGGATATTAAAGCGCTGCGTTACGCCGCTCTAGAGGATGATTCGAACACCGCCTTTAGACTCAAGTTAAATGCGTTAACCAAAGTCTAAGGAGTTTAGTGATGGGATAAAAAAGGCCTAAACAGATTTGTTTAGGCCTTTTTTATAACTTCACTTCAATAAGAGCCCTGCCATTAAAACGCCGCGATACCGGTCTGTCCGCGACCCAGAATCAAGCCGTGAATATCATGGGTTCCCTCATAGGTATTCACGGTTTCAAGGTTCATCATATGACGCATTACCGGGTACTCATCAGAGATGCCATTGCCACCGAGCATATCTCTCGCCTTGCGAGCGATCTCCAAGGATTTACCACAGGAATTGCGTTTAATTAAGGAGATCAGTTCCGGGGCTATATTATTCTCATCCATCAACTGTCCAGCGCGGAAACATCCCTGCAGGGCTAGACTGATATCCGTCTGCATGTCGGCAAGCTTGAGCTGAATCAACTGGGTTGCCGCTAGCGGTCGATTGAATTGCTTGCGTTCCATGGTGTAAGTACGCGCTGCGTGCCAGCAGGCTTCGGCGGCACCTAGGGATCCCCAAGCAATACCGTAGCGGGCGTTATTAAGACAACTAAAGGGGCCTTTGAGACCTTTTACATTGGGTAATAACTGCTCTTCGGCAACAAACACATCTTGCATCACGATTTGACCGGTGGTCGACGCGCGCAGCGACAACTTGCCTTCAATTTTCGGTGCACTGAGTCCAGGCATGCCCTTCTCAAGAATAAAGCCGCGAATTTCACCGTCATCAGTTTTTGCCCAGACCACGAAGACATCAGCAAAGGGACTATTGGATATCCACATTTTGGCGCCATTCATCATATAGCCGCCATCCACGCTGCGCGCTCGGGTAACCATGCCACCGGGATCGGAACCATGATCTGGTTCGGTCAAACCAAAGCAACCGATAAATTCACCTGTAGCCAGCTTGGGCAGGTACTTTTCACGCTGAGCTTCATTGCCAAAGGCATAAATGGGATACATAACCAGTGAAGACTGCACACTCATCATCGAACGATAGCCAGAGTCCACACGTTCCACCTCTCTGGCCACTAGGCCATAGCTGATGTAGTCCATGCCCGCACAACCGTAACCTTCGATGGTGAGGCCTAACAGGCCCATCTCGCCCATCTCGCGAAAAATACCCGGGTCGCTGGTTTCATTTTGAAAGGCAGCGCGAACCTTTGGCTGCAAACGCTCTTGCGCATACTGACGGGTAGAATCGCGAACCATTCTCTGCTCGTCGGATAATTGTTGTTCAAGAAGAAAAGGGTCTTCCCAAATCAGGCGCTGCCAGGATTTATTATTGCCCATTAAAACTGCTCCAAAAGAGTTTGCGATAGTAGACAGGTAGAATAACAAAAACTATTTTAAATATAAAATAGTTTTTGCTAAAACTCATCCTAACCTAGTGTATTTTTCTCATTAGACGACACTATAGGCCTTTGTGCCTCAATAAACTGCCTGGGGCTAAGACGGTTGTCGATGACTATTAGACTTTGATCATAGGGTTAATCAAATATAAGCAAAGAGCGAATTCAGGGACCTGAGCCCTAGATGCAGGTGTACGTGTACGTGCAAGTATGGGTATAGGCTTTTTAAGAGCTGAGCAGTTCTTGCGCAAGAAAGTTAGGCTGGGTTTCAAGATAGTTAAAAAACTTGGTGTTTTTATAGGGCAGTTTCATAAAGCCAGACACGCCCAAACCATCAATCCCGGGTAGCTCAGCGAGAAGGCTATCCAGACAGTGGCGAAATTCCGGTTCCTTGGATCCATCCAGCAGAGTTAAATAGTTGTGAATTTTGAGATCCTGCTCCACCGCTTCAAAAATAATACAGCCGGTGTGATGAATCTGATTCATCCGTGCCAGCACCTGCATAATCGATTCTGGCAGGTGCAACATTTCATCCGGATCGCTGCCATCTTCAAAGTAGGAGTGCAGTCGCGTGTCATGGGGATCGTTCCCACTGTCGCCGGCCCTAGCAATCGAAACTCCCTCAGCAAGATCAAAGGCTATCTTGAGCGCTGGATCTGCCACAAAGGCCTGACTGATATTTTTACGGCTTATATGCAGGGTTTTGCGGGCGTCAAACATACAGCTTTTAAACACCCCCTTTTTACTGATCGCCCGCCCCAGGTGCACCACATTATTAATCGCTGCGGTGAGTGCCGACTCAAGCTGTCGATCGTAGAGGTTGAGACTGGAGTCAATATAGACACCGCCATCATCCCAGTTCACTGCTAAGCCACCAATCAGCGGGTAGCGACCCAAGTGGGTGACGGCAATAACAAAGGCTTTTTCGGTATCTCCCATACCCGAAAGATAATTGCGATCGTCGCGGTAACCGCCGAGATCCCCTGCCAGCGGATGCTTGCTGTAATTGGGCTGGGCAAAAAATGCCTCGGCGCCAATTTGCTGACGTAAGAATCCCTTTCTTGAGCTGTAGACTACGGTTTCAAGCTTCGCAGTAGAAGAGAGGTTGGAAGGCACCAGAGCAACTGGAATTAGAGGTACTGCAGCAGTTTCTGCCTCAGCAGCTGGGCGAGCACGACCGACAATATGCTTCATATAGCGCATATTGGCAAAAAAGTAGTCGCCGGCTTGGTACTGAGTCGCCAGGTCACTGTCGAGCATACCCGCAAGGGTGCGAGCAAATTCAATCGGTAGATCCAGTGATTGAGGCCTAATCACCTGACTTCCAAAGCGGCTGCCCTGTCCTGAGGCCAAAGCGTAAAGTGTTCCGGCTAGACCCTGTTCATCAAAGCGCGGTGAGGAACAGGCCCCCTTCAATTGCTCGTCACCAATAAAATAAATATCCCCGAGCTTGGCGTTAGTCTTTTGAAATTCGATATTCATGGCATCCAGACCTACGCCATCGGCGCGCTGCCCCTGCTCGTCGTACTGAGCTATTACAGCGGCCCCCCAATCAATTAATGAAACAGTCTCAGTCTGCTCATCAAACATAATATTGGAGGGCTTAATATCACCGTGGACTATGCTCGACTTGCCGGGATTATTGCGCAGACGGAGTAAAATATCCGCCATCTGCCCGGCGATTTTCAGTATCAGCCGAGGCTCGAGTCGACCTACCTGTCGGGCATAATCCTGTAGATTTACCCCCAGCGCTCGAGACATCATCAGAATCGATTGGCCGCGCATATTCTGAAAGGCAATGAATTCTGGAATACCCTTATGCTGAACCAGACTGAGCA
>Ga0115547_1001362_pt1 | contig 14674 bp, 10 predicted proteins | sample COGITO_mtgs_1004_3_FD_87185 | JGI IMG/M metagenome (GOLD analysis project Ga0115547, IMG submission 87185) | Pelagic marine microbial communities from North Sea - COGITO_mtgs_100420 | ecosystem: Environmental > Aquatic > Marine > Epipelagic | place: Germany:Helgoland, sampling site Kabeltonne...
GCCAGCAAATTTAGCCTCGCCACCACAGTGTGGGCAGTCTTCTAGTACGATTTCAGTTTGCATAGTTTCCTCCTTGGAAATGGTTTATTCCTTAATAAAGCCGAGTCATCCTGTACCCACAGCGCTGCGCGGGGCATGCTAAACGAAGCGAAGGATCTCCATCCAACACCACCAAATCAACCCTCTTCCCTAACTTGCTTAACCAATTGATCAGCGTATCTAAGGTGAACTTATCATGCCGGCCACAGAGTAAATCGCTGACTCTGGGCTGGGAGACACCGAATAAGGTGGCGGCTTCAGCCTGGGTCATTTTGCGGGTGTTTAATTGAGACTTGATCTCTAGCATTAGTTGGGTGCGGAGGTGCATATTGGCTGAGTTTTCCATATCGAAACCTATTTAAGACAGCACCAAACGGCCTGTTACCTCACCCATAATGGGTTCTAATCCACCAGAACCGAATACCTAGGATCATCATGTAACTCCCAATAGGCTTGCTTGAGCTGCCTTGTCATAGGCCCCGGCTCACCATCACCCACTGGAGTGCCATTCAACATAATGATCGGCATGACACCACCAGCTGTGCTGGTGACAAATATCTCATCTGCTGTCATCGCCACCTCACTGATTATATCAGTCTCACAGACCTCTAAACCCAAGCTCTGCCCCAACTCTAGAATGGTTTTACGAGTGATGCCACGGAGAACGCCACATCGAGGAGTCATCAAGGTTTTATCCTTCCACACAAAGATATTAAAACCTGGCCCCTCACAAAGATAACCCTGTTCATCTACGAGCAACACTGACTCAGCACCCTGATCATAGGCCTCATAAAGCCCCAGCACTAAATCCAGCCAGTGATAGTTTTTAATGGTGGGGTCTACAGACGCAGCAGGAATACGCTGGCGTTGACTAATAACAACCGAAAGCCCTTCCTTGCCCGACTCAAGAATATTCACAAACGGAATGGCAAAGGCCCAGAACTGATTTTTGCAGGTGCGTGGGTCTCTTGAGCCAGGTTTTGGCTGGCCACGGGTACAGACAATCTCAACATAGGCGTCTGAAAGGCCTGCGGCTTTAACACAGTCAATCATCACTTGTTTGACCTGCGCCGGCGTCATACCAATATCCATATGCAAGCGCTTCATACCTGCAAAGAAACGCTCGATATGATCATCAATTCGAAAAAACTTATTCTTCCACACATGGACCACATCATAGGTCGCATCTGAGCGGAGAAACCCCCAATCCAGAATGGGTATTTTGGCCTCAGAAATGGGAACAATTGCTCCATCTATTCTTGCGGCACCTTCAGAGTATTTAGTACTACTCGTGTTTTTATCCATTAATTAAGATCCTTCTTAGTCTGAACTCATCCGTATTTGACGGGCGAAAAACAAATAATGACTATCCCCAAAAAATACCATAGTCCCAAAATTAGCCACTCATAGGGCCAGGCCAGCGCCCCAGGGCTACCAGGCATATACGCAAGCCCTAGTAAAAGTGTTATCAGTAGTCCAAGCCAACCGAAAAAAATGCCAAAGGGTAGTTTAAATGGCCGGTTCATTTCTGGTTCACGTTTGCGCAAAACCAGAAAAGAAATGGCAACTAATGCATAGGCTATAATCGCGCCGAAACCAGCAGCATTGGTAATCCACAACAGCACTTGACGGCCAAAGAAAGGGGCTACGGCGGCGATAATCCCGATGAGAATGACCGCCCTGTAGGGGGTATGGTAGCGTGGATGTATGAATGCAAGGCCGCGAGGCAGCATGCCACTGTTAGCCATCGCAAACAGTGCTCGACTTCCTCCGACTAAAAAGCCGTTCCAGCTGGTAATAATGCCCGCCAAACCACCCAAAATGAGTAGCTTGGCGCCAGCCGCACCCCAGGCTACCCGACTGGCATCGGCCGCTGGAAGCGAGGACATCATCAAGGCGTTAGCATCCATCAAATAACTGATAGCGGTTAAAATAACAAGGTACCAAACTACGCCGCACATCACGGCAGCCACTAACATTTGAGCCATACGTTTGGGTGGCAAATCAATTTCTTCTGCAGCCTGAGGTATTACATCAAAGCCAACAAAATAAAACACGACCAGCGCAACCACGGACAGGATTCCGCTCGTACCACTGGCAAACAAGGGTTGCAGATTATGGGTGCTACCAGAGAATAAGGTGCCACTTACCAGCATGATTCCCGCCAGAACAATCACAGTCGTCATCGTTATCTGAAACAGGGCTGACATTTTAACGCCGACCACATTAATCACCGTCACCACTAACGAGCCTAATACGCCCACTAATAACCATGAAAGATAGATATCGTAGCCTGCAACGGTCCACAGGTAGACATACTTAAATGTGGGTAATAGATATTCAATCACGGTGCCTAGTGCTACGGCTTCAAAGGCACAGACAGCGATATAAACAAAGCAGATAGACCAGGTACAGAAAAAGGAACCTTTGCGCCCCAGCGCGCGAAGACTGTATACATGCTCACCACCTACCTTAGGCATGGCCGCTGCCAGTTCCGCGTAGATAAACGCGATAATCAACACCGCAAAACCCACCAAGACGAAGGCTAGCATGGCCCCTGCCGTGCCACCTTCGGTTAGCCAGACACCCGCCATTACCACCCAGCCCCAACCAATCATCGCTCCAAAGGCAAGTGCCAGCGCATCCAGTTTAGAGAGGGAACGACTTAGTGTTTGGGTATTTTCATCTTTGCTATTCGAGTCCACGTCAATCACCAGTCCCATCATCTATTTGTAAGTCGGCTTTTGGTGCATCAAAGGTCAGTAGCCGTTGGGGGTTACCTTGAAGAATTTGGCGGATACTTACTTTGCTGACACCTCGACTCAACAGATCGGGAACGAAATATTTGTGGATATAAGTCAGTCCTTTACCACCGAATTTTGTCAGATGAGATTTAAGAAAAATATCCTGAGAAAACAGCAGTTGCTTCTCATAGCCAAGGGAAATGAGCTGCTCAACCGTCTCCCCTATTTGCAAGGCATTCCTGTTGGAGATATTGTCAAATTCCAATACCAGCCCTTTATCTAACAAGACGACTAACTCAGTTAAGGTTACATCAGTTGACATGGATACATGGCCAAAAATAACCCGGCTTAAATCAAGTCCCTCTTGTTCAATAACTCTTATCACCTGTTGGGCTTGATCGCCAGTCAAAATGGGTCCATGCAAGCTTAATGCGGCGCCAGTGAGATAACTGGCTCTTGCCGAGGCGCGAAGAATACGCGTCTCATTATTCTCCGTCTCACCACTTTTGGGGTCACTAGGTCGAATATCCATTGCCGGTACTTCACCCACAATACCGGCTCTAACACCAGTGCCATCCATACCCTCAACAATATCCCGCAACATAAACTCAGTGAGTCTGGCAACCGACAAACGATCGATATTTTTGGGGTGCCAGGGTGCCGTATAAAACGCTGTGCCGGCCACTATATTCACTCCGCTTTCGCGGGACAGACGCACCAAACTAAGCGGTTTGCGAATGGGTTCAATCGGCGGGAGATCTACCACAGTGCGTCCACCCATGGCTTTAAAAGACAGTATCTCGGGAAGCGTGTCTTCCGGGGTCAGGAGTCCATTATCTTTGTTTTGAAACTTGCCACTATCAAGTTGACGAACTATATCAGCGTAATTCTCTAAGGTTAATTGGGTATTCCAGACGGCTAATTCCTCCTCGGTTTGCGGGGGGCTAACACCAAACTTCGCCCAACGCTCAGTAGCCTGCAAAGGAATATAATACTGAATTGATATATGCTCATGCATTAAGGTATCACCCACATTCTCGGAGGCTATAGGCCCTAACACAGTTATGACCTGCCCCGATTGATCAGGAATGACTATGTCATGTTTAAAAAAACCTTCCCGATCGATAACGGCACAAGCACTCAAGAAAGCAATCAAAATAATGTTTAACTGTATTGGTAATTTCATATCGGTGTCCCAACGGCAGAGATAAAAGATCAATAACCAGAGCTATCATTACCGGAGAGATTGTGGCTTTCCTTGCCATGCAGCGGGGGGTTGAAAATACTGACAAGGCGCATATCTGTATCCGCCCTAAGAAAATGCTTATCATTTTTGTCCAAGGCATAAAGCACGCCAGGGAACAGCTTGTATACCTCGCCAGTAGTCGACTCAACTTCTCCTAAGCCCTCAATACAATAGCAAGCCTCCAGATGATTCTTGTATTCCAGCAAAGATTCGGTACCAGCCTTAACAAAGGTATCCATTACCGCAAAACCCATATTATCCTCTTCGAGCAGTAATCGGCGACTGCATCCATTCCCCCAATTGATATCCCGGTCAGTTCCCATCACTTCACCTAACGTGCGTATTATCATAATAAATAGTCTCCTTAATTAAGGTGTGAATATAGAAAAATCCCACCATCCTGAGTTACAAAAAACTGCGAATATCCATAACCGAGATGATAATGAATAGCGATCATAAAAATACTGGTTCCTAGAACCTTCGGAAAATATTATGGTATTAATTATTTCCGTATCACTCTATTTGTGCCTACACCAATTCAATAAAAGATCGAAAATAAATTCTTTTTCTAAGTTCTAAAAATTCTCCAGAGGGTAAGCGGCGCAGCCTTCTCTGCCAAGGGATGCATACTCCGCAGTATTAAACTCAAAATCTGGTTGATGCGCATATTTTGGGAATGTTTTAGCATAGGCCCAGCAGTGCGCCATTTGACTCTTAAACTTATCGTCTGCCAGTAATTTTTGTCTAAGCTCCTTTTGTGTAAGCTGTAGACTAGACATTCGAATACCACCATCATTGGAGGAATCTAGGATAATCATCTTGGATTTGCCTTTACCGGCTTGCCATGCAGCCCACTCAGTTTCACCGCCATTTCTGCCGGCGCCAGGACCTGCCTTATCAGCCATTTCGGCCCAATATGACATCATGCTGTTTGAAAGTGCATTGATAGTTACATCATGTTGTGGTGGCAAAATGATATTTTTGTTTTCTGCTTTAATAAACCCACCTACAGTCCAGTCACTAAATAGAAAGGCTAGTTCCAGCGTATGAGATGCACCCGCAAGTAAGCCATAATCCCTGCCCTCCCAATCTCCCTGTTCGTCCCAATCAAATCGATAAACGAATACCGTGTCTCCCTGCACCTTACTGATAATGTCTGCAAGGGCGTCCACACCTCGCACTTTCCATGCCTCAGAGGGGTACGCGGTTGCGCGTAGGTAATCTTCGGGTAAAGTATCAAACCAGGTCAGAATTTCTTTGCTAGCCCATGACCCCGACCTTTTTTCATCCCGGTTAGTACCAAGAATAATGGGAACCTGATTGTAGTTACCGGCCGCGAGGACTTCATAGACTGGTTGATCCGGCAGTACATAACCGTCGGCAATAAAACGTGGCTGCCATGAAGTGTAGTAGTAATTTTTAGAGAATGTAGCCGCTAGAATCTCCGAGCCTGTTTGTTTATTTAAAAACGTCTTTAAATCCTGTGAAGACATGGAATCCTGCCTCTTTATGGCTGCACGCCGGTTAGCAACCTGTCCATCGCGGGTCAGCATTTTGTTAATGAGTTCTCGTGAACTAGAGGTGGGATACCCCGCCTGTTCATCATCCATATAATTACTGGCTTGGGCGATGGATGACATCATGACCCCCCCACTTTGAGACACGGCACGGTGAAACAGTCCTTTGGCTCTGGGTGAAAGCAAAAGGCTGATCACATTATACCCACCGGCGGATTCACCAAAAATCAGTACCTTATTGGGATTGCCACCAAAGCTTTCAATATTTTTCTGAACCCACTGCAGGCTTCTGATCATATCCAGCGTTCCCCAGTTGCCTGAGCGTTCTTCAGCAGATGCGTTGTCAGCGATAATGGCGGGATGCAAGAACCAACCAAAAGGCCCCAGCCGGTAATTGATTGTTACAACGATTACATTCTGCTTTTGCGCGAGTGTAGAAGCATCGTAGTTACCACCGTGTCCATAGCTATTGCTACCTCCATGAATCCATAACATAACAGGAATGGGCTTCCCTTTTACGGCAGCTTTTGGTGCATAAATATTAAGATACAAACAGTCTTCACTGCCAACAATGCCATTAACTGCGGTGTCCGCTACGTCAGAGGTCATATGAGTGACTGCTTGAACACAAGGTGATCCAATCGCGCTAGCCTCGAATTCACTCTGCCAGGTTTTCGGTGGGAGAGGCGCTCGCCATCGTAGTTCATCTACCGGGGGCTCAGCATAGGGGATGCCGAGCCATGCGTGACTACCATTACTTTTAACTATCCCGGTCAGTGTCCCCTGGGAAATAAGCCGTCTCGTTGGGTCAGATGTCGTCGTTTGCACCAGACTTTCCGTTAAAGGGTGGACTTCTTGTGACTGACTACATCCCGATAACATAATTAGGAATAAAATCGATAGGCCAAACTCTCTCCCACTAGATTTTAAAGAGCGTTTCATTAGTGTTTCCTTCATTTAAAAAATAAAGAACTTCGTAAACTTTTTCGTCAACACAGTTTTTACCTATCAATGACTAAAGCGAAATATTTCAAATTCCGTCTCACAGGGCGGCCCCGCCGCAAAGTGAAGTCTGGGCTTTACACCTAATTCATAGATAGATGATCCTGCGGTATAGCCAATGGAACTGTTACTGTTCTCGGGATTTATACGCCGTGAGACCGGATTACTAGGATCATCATGGGCACCAAGCGCAGCCTTGATATCAGCGATGGTAATCGCATGATCACTATCACTTAAGCGCTCACTGATAGACTCCAACCGCGCACAGGAATTGGCACTGTGCTGATGTTCACGCTCCGGCAAGCGCTCATCATTATCCTTATTGACCAAGGGATGATTGGTATGAAAGACACGACCCTGCTGGTCTTTTGGTGCGTAACGAATGACCCTGCCCGCACTGCATTCAAAACAGCGCATCTGTTCTTGTGAGGATAAAATAAAGTTCTGTCCGGAGGCATGTTTAATAGCACCTATAAATTGCTCAGCTTCCTCAATACTTTGCTTCTCCAAGACGCTGCGCACAATAAAACTCACGGGCAAACCGTCTGTTGATGATCGCAATTGAGACAAGGTATTGCAGGTGATCCCCAACCCCTCTGCATTCATCCCGTTTAGACCAATAATACCGGCAAAGGCGAACACCAACGTCTCGGGAGCGTCTTGGGTCGGCATAATTCGCAACAGCACCTGCTTACCCTCTACCCAGCTTGGGATATCCATATTTTGGCCCGCATAGCTGGTGCTATTAGCCTGACCAGAAACACCAAAGGCTGTGCATTTTGTGGTGGGTTTTTTCAACCCCTGATGCAAACCATAGACCCATTCTTCATCCATCAATTGCAAACCTAATATGATGTCAAAAGGCTGGCCCGAGCCTTCGGCAATGCCTTTTACTTCTTCCAATAAAGAAGGCGCCCATTGCTCAATACTGCGCAGATAATCTGTGTCTGATAAAAAGGCCTTTAAATAAGCCTCTGGGCCACCGGTTCTGCCCAGGCCTCTGGCGCGGCCATAGTTACCCAGATCAGCACACCAGGCTTCCACTACTTGCGCTATAAGTGATTTACAGCTTTCACCATAAAGTCGGCCACGCTCTCGCGGTGTGCCACTGAGTTCAACCACAGGCATATCAGTTGTTTTCAATACTTTCTTTCCTTTTGGTTAAACAATGGGTGATTTAATAATAGGTAGTTGTATATAAGAGACATAAAGACTGTTGCGCTCGACGCTAACCGCTGGTGCCTCACAACCAGCAATCGGTGCGAATACATCCTTATCGGCGCCAGCAATGGCAAGGCGAATACGCTGGCCTTTTTTAAGCAACACCGAGATGGGGTATAGGTCGAAAGTAATCTCGGCAACCTCGCCAGGAATTAAGGGTTGGGCGTCTTTTTTCTTTAGGCTGTGATAGGGCCCAAACATATGATACGGCGGTGTTTCATCAGAGACCTTACGATGCAGACCTCGGAGTTGACCCTCGGTAAGCATTCTTACCCGACCATCGGGATCAACGGTTTCCAGATAAACAAAAAACTGACCATCGCTGGCGGATGAACGAATAAACAGATGCACAACGGGGTGACCGGTGATTTCCGTATCACTGACCAAGGGCGCCGTGTCGTAAACCAGAAGCTTTTTATCTTCTTCGCACCGATCGGGGAAAAAGATTGGCCCGCCCATTTGGGTATGCCAGCGGTTGTTTAGGCCTGTGCCTGCCGTGGGGTCGACTTGATAATCATCACAACCAGTATCTTGGGTAGGCGCCTTGTCACTAAGCTGCTGTTCCGCCGATAAATAGAGACGCTTATATTGCGTATCGGGCAAGGGCCACTCGCGGGTGGTTTTCCAGCGGTTTTCGCCGAGGGTAAAATATTCCACCACACCAAACTCACCGTCAGAGGATGCTGTGCCCTCGGGATGTGACTCTTCTTTAAATATGGCATCCAAAGAATTGACCACCAACTGGCGAACCTCGTCCAGAGGAATCTCCTCAGGGTGCAGACCGTCGCCCGGTTGAAACGGATCCGCAAGGAAATTACCGCCATGATTCCAAGGGCCCAGTATAATACGGGCGGGCGTTTTGAATGTGGCAAATAGAGTCAAAGCACCTAGCTGGGTGGCCGCATCATGCCAGCCACAGCGAATCACAATCGGCACCTGGCCCTGCTCTACTTCATCTTGATAGAGGAAGGTATTATAAAAATGACCATCGGTTTTATGGTCACTACCCTCATCAATAAACTGCATACGGTCAAGCAGACTGCCAGCATTAAAGTTGGCGCTGTGCTCAGCAATTGCGGCGGCGAGTAATCGTCCCTCTTTGTCGTTATCGACAGGTCTAACGCTCTCTGCCTGATCAGCATAGGCGGGCGGTAAGTGACCGGCCTTACGCAAAAAACTAATATCGTTTTTGTCCAGGGCACCGGTCAATTGCCCCCACACATCAATAAACCAGAGGTTGGGAATACCACCGGGAGCAAAGAGATGGCGGTACCAATCAAAATCTGGCGCGCGGCATACACCCAGCTTTAGCGGGGATGGACAACTAATCAAACTGGCTAGGGTGGTGTTGGCAGTATAGGAGGTGCCGGTTGTGGCCACTCGGCCATCGCACCAAGCCTGTTCCGATGCCCAAGCGATAATCTCGCCTATATCATCGATTTCCTCCGGAAAGATTTCTGCGCTGCGGGTGCCAAAGGAGGCACCGGAACCGCGGGCATCAGCGACAATCAGGCTATAGCCCCTGCTCATTAGATAACAAGCAAATGCATAGAATTGTTGATAATCAGGCTTATCCTGTTGATAAGACATCGCCCGCCAATAGCGTGTGGTAAATAGCACCGTAGGATTTTTTGCGTTGGCATCGGCGGGGGCCCAAACACTCACCGCAAGACGCACACCATCTGGCATAGTGACATAGTCACTTTTATAACTCAGTGCCATATCACTCATATAGCCCTTCCCGTTGAGGTTACCTTCTGTGGTGCCGTTTGCGCTTTACTAGAAGAGTCGGTGTGTACCTGGGATGATGTTACACAACTAATATCGGCTTCAATGGTGCTACTTGCCTTCCAGTAATGAAACGCCACCCATAAATATCCCGGTGAAAAACAGACGAGGGCAAAACGTAAGGACTCATTTCCATACATCGGCATCAACCCATCACTCAACATACCGACTGCAATAGGGCCCAACCCCAAACCCACCAAATTAGCCAATAAAAAAATCAAGGCCATAGCGGTTGAACGCATGCGTTCATCGACCAGGCTAAGTATCGCAGCAAATACAACGCCGTTAGTTAAGCCGAAGGTAAACCCATTTACACCCAAAAGGGTGATTGAAATCGCCTGACTCGGCGAGAGACAAATAAGCGCATATAAAAAAGTAGTAAGGGTAAACAGTACAGCAATCGCCCGCATCTGAAGCGCTTCCTTTTTGCTAGCATAACGACTCGCCAAAATGCCACCCAGATAAGTGCCGGGAACTCCACAGACACCCCAGGTTAGCGCCAGCCAGGTACCCAACTCACCGGCGCTCATTCCATGACTGCGGATAAAGAAGGTGGGTAACCACTGGCCAATACCCATGCCAAAAAAATAGGCAATACAAAACGCCACCACAAGATGACGAAAACTGATTACTTGCCACAGGGTTGTGAGGACCTCTTTAAAAGAATAATGTTCAGTGCTAGTAGATAGACACTCGGCACCGATAGTCACATTTTTTTTAAGGCGAGGTTCCCGCAAAGTTAGCCGAGCAATAAGAGCTAATAAAACTCCCGGCAAACCCATCAGGATAAAGGTGGTACGCCAACCCACCGCCTCCGCCAGCCAACCACCACCAAAATAACCCACAATCATAGCGATGGGCGCACATAGCCAGTAAATCGCCATCGCTCTTAGTCGATCAGCGCGATCAAAATAATCAGAAATCAAGGATTGCCCAGTAGGCAAGCAACCCGCTTCGCCCACTGCAACACCCACCCGCACCAATAACAGTTGCGTAAAATTACCCACCAAACCTGAGAGCGCGACCATGGCGCTCCAAAGACCTGTGGTCAGGGTCACAATGGTATTGCGGTTGCCTCGATCAGCCCAGCGGGCAATAGGAATACCGGCTGTCGCATAAAACAGTGCAAAGGCAAAACCACTCAACAACCCCAGCTGGCTGTCACTTAGCTGGAATTCCTGTTTAATGGGTTCCAGCACCAAAGCCAGCACAAAGCGATCAAGGTAGTTAAAGGTAGCAATCAGGGTAAGTAATATCAGAAGGTAATTCTTATACTGCAATTTAGGCATTGTTCATTTCTCTTTCCGCTTCAACAAAAGGTAATACCTTATTAACCAAGGCAGTTAGAAACTTGCCTGGCTCCTCATTGATAATAAAATGACTGGATTCTTCAAAGTGCAGTAGTTCTTTGTAGGGCGCCTCTATCCGCTCAAACCATTGATCAGATAAACTCACCGGCACCTGCCAATCATGTTTGCCACTAAAGAAAAAGATAGGCACTTCAAATCGGCTGCCTACGTCTCTAGGTAGATCTGTCGTCATATATTCCTCGGTTAACTGATAGGGTGCGCGGGCAATTGCAGGCTTATCGCCGATAGCATAATGGGCTATATCGGTTAAGGTGAGGTGCGGAGAAATTAGCTGTTCAAATGCCATCATTTGAATGAAATCTTGGAAGGGGGTATGGTGTGCCAGCGCCTCACCGGCTAGGCGAGATAACTCTTCTCGAACAAAGCCGCCCTCTTCCTCGCCAAGGGACTTTCCGGGATGCTCAGGATCGGGATAAGGTGCTATTGTCAAAAGCCGGGCAACTAATGCTTCCTCATTCTGTTCTATGGCATGGCCTAACAATCGCTCGTAAGCTACTCGCTCATTGTCCATCATATTCACTACCTGACCGACACCAATATAGGCATGCAACCATTCGGGACGATTTTTCACCATATGTATGCCGAGTACCGAACCCCAAGAATGACCGAGAACAAAAAGTTTGTCCTGCTCAAGATGGTCACGCAGATACTGAATAACTTCGTCCGCATCATCTAGCATCTGCTGAATCGTCAGCGGAGCATTGTTATCATCTGCGGGGTAATAGCTTTTTCCCACCTGACGTTGGTCCCAGTGAACAACCGTAAAATAATCTTCCCAGGGGCGCTGGATTGCATCCATAAAGCCGATTAAGGGGTACCCTGGCCCACCGTGCAGATATAACAAAACCGGATTCTCACAGTTACGTCCTCGGATATGTAGCCATTGATCCACGCCACCTATTTTTACCGGCTTCAACTCCTCAATACCTTTTGGGTCTTTTACTGAATAAGTGGTTTCTAGGTGCTTCTGTATTACCTCTCGTGCCCAGAGCAAGGCGGCAATGGTATCAGGGCTATGGGACGGTAATGGGGGAATGCCCAGCGATGAGTGAAGTTTTGCGTGAAGATCAGATTTTCCAGCCATAGGTTTTCTCCGTTTGGCAACAACAACCGCCGCTGAAAAGACAGTACAGAGTGCTTGCAACACTTTTTGTTGGAATGCTTTTTTAAGATGTAGTTTGAGCCAATTCTTTTGATGAAGGTTGTGTAAACTGAATATCAGAAGAGTGAGGTTAACCATCAACCTGAAGTTTGCCAAAGTAGAATCGGGAAACACCAGAGGAATTATCACAAATATGTGAGCCTTTGAGTGAGTTACCCAAAGGCCCACAAAACCAGAATGATAGATATTCTAAAAACTATAACCTACATTAACCCCGAGAGTTCTGGGACGTATTAAAGCATTCGTTTCTAAAAAATCTCTCCCGAATGTTATTCCCTTGTGTTTTTCGTCAAGAAGGTTTTTGGCAAATAATGATACCTGAACGCCATTACTATGAGTCAAACCCATTGATAGGTTAACGAGTTCAAAGCTAGGTATTTCCGAGCCCTCTGCTACTAACGCTTGAGCTGATCCTAATACTGCTGCTTGAAGCCCTGTATAAATATAGCTTCCGCTAATATTCAAATTTAGATCATTTGTTAAGGAGGTCTGCCAATCAGCTAACAGCGAGAATGTATCTTTTGAAGAGCCGGGTAGAGTGGCTCCCTTTTCAGCAACAACGGTTGCTGGATCCGTGCTGATATCCAGAAAATCAGCCGCTAAACTGCCGTCAATATATCCATAATTCATACTTAGCGAGAAATTCTCTGACACTTGATAGCGAATTTCCGTCTCTAAACCATAAACCTCCGCTTCTGCAACATTCTGAATCCGATCAGAAAATGAATCGGGGTCATAAGCTCTCAGTTGTATATCACTCCAGTCGACATAGTAAGCAACGACGTTAGCGATAACACGATTATCCATCCAAGATGTTCGAGCGCCCACTTCATAATTCCACAGGGTATCCGAACCATAACTGGATGCAGCCGTTATAACTCCGCCACGATTAAAACCACCCGATCGATATCCAGACGATGCCAGCGCATAAATTAAGACATCTTCATTAACTGTATACTCAAAATTGATCTTATAGGTGTTGACATCCTCATCTGAGGTTTCGTCAGCACCAATTGCGTCAGCTTCGCCAGTGTCAAATCGCCCATCGCCTCTTAATGAGCCCGAATCTAGTTTTAAGTTTGCTCTGCGATAACCCAAAGTCAATTTAGCTTGCTCGTTAAATCGATAACCAATTTCACCATATGCCGACAACTCCTTATTGGCTTCGAATGACTCACGATCCAAAAGAAAATCACCGTCGACTGTGGGAGTACCAAACAAAACGAAATCAGTCCGAGAGGTATTAATCTGGATAGGGAAAGCAAAGTTATTATCCTCCTTTTCGTACCAGAGACCTGCAATCCATTGGATAGGCCCGTCCCCCGTTGAGACCATTCGAGCTTCAAAGGTACTTGCCTCGTAATCAAAATCGTAATCTCCTAGGGCAGTAGCTAGATCGCCATACATACCAAACCACACACTGAGATCCCTTTTTATATCAATATGCCTGTCTTTACTTGTTGCCATAAGAGACAAATCAAACTGATCAAAACTAATATTTAACTTGGCGTTTATCGCTTCGGAAGCTCTATCATGTGTTGGATTAATACTGGCATACAGAGAGGGATTGGATAAATCAGGAGCACTTATATCCGTGGGTGTACCGTCTTCAACGGGCGTGTACGTTGAGCTAGCAGATTGGAGACCATTTCCTTGTTCACAGCATATAAGGGAAGTCTGGCGAAGATACTGGAGATCGAATGTTGTTCTATCTGAAACATTCCAGCGTAAGGCCAAGCGCCCACCGGTCACCTCTTCCGTATTGGCATTTTTAGTGTTCGTGCCCAAGTTATCGATAAAACCTGCATTATCATAATTATAGAAAACACCTCTGATGGCTACAGTATCACTTAAAGGAACGTTTATATAACCCTGCCCCTGATAGCCACTTCCGCCACGGGCAAGATGCTCAGAGGTGAGGTCGAACCCTCCCGTGATAGCATCCGTACTGGGTTTATTGGTTATATAGCGCACCACTCCTCCCAGAGCGCTTTTGCCATATAAGGTACCTTGTGGGCCCTTCAGCACCTCAAGTTGCGCCATATCAACCAACTTGACGTCACTATCGAAGGAACCGGCAACCAGAGGGAACTCATCGAGATAAAAACTAGTGGTCGCATTAGTTGTTATGTTTCCTACACTAGAGGCCGCAATGCCTCGAAAAGTAATTCCACGAGAACCTGGACCTAAATCGTTAACTGACACACCGGGAACAGTGGCAATAACATCAGTAAACGACGAAATCCCAAGCTTGGCTATATCTGCACCGGATATGGCACTAACTGACAACGCCGTATCCTGCAAACTCGTTTCGCGCTTAGTCGCGGTAACAATAATCTCATCAATAGCACTCTGACTCGTCGCCGCCTCACCACCCTGCGCCGCTACCTGTGCTGTACCACCAGCGGCAAACAAACCCACTAGGCCTGCCAGCAGTGTTTTTCGTTTCGTACTGTTTTTAATATTCATTCTCTTCCCCTTACCATTTTGGTTGGTTGTACTTTCACTTCCGGTTTGCGAAATGGTGATCACTCCGCTGCTGGTAAGGCCGCCGTGCAGGCCGGTGTCGCGCAACAGGCGCTCTA
>Ga0115547_1001390_pt1 | contig 14522 bp, 8 predicted proteins | sample COGITO_mtgs_1004_3_FD_87185 | JGI IMG/M metagenome (GOLD analysis project Ga0115547, IMG submission 87185) | Pelagic marine microbial communities from North Sea - COGITO_mtgs_100420 | ecosystem: Environmental > Aquatic > Marine > Epipelagic | place: Germany:Helgoland, sampling site Kabeltonne...
ACGGTACTTGATGACTGGAAGATTCTTCCACGTTTGATGATGTTGGCAGTTACTGTGCTGACGTATCAGGCGGTGCATTGGTTCATGGGGCTAGATGACCCCAGCGTTGCTCAATCAGGGCTTGTAAGCGTCTGTATGGGCGCTCTTACGGGGTGCTTTGGCATTTGGATGGGCAAGGAATCGAAGACCACGGTGACAAACACAGCTTCATCTTCTAAAGTAGAGTATGAGGTGGACAAATGATACAGGCTCTGATCGGTCCATTAGCTAACTTAGCCGGAGGTTGGCTGGATGCAAAGACTACTAAGCAGGCTGCGGAAGCCAAGCTCAAGCTGACCGAAGCGGAAGCAAAAGCTAAAATTATGCTTTCGGAACATACAAGCGTTGCCGATTGGGAACGCATCATGGCAGAAGGCGCGAAATCAAGTTGGAAAGACGAATGGTTCGTAATTGTTCTGTCAATCCCGTTGATTTTAGCCTTCATCCCCGGCGCAGAGGGCTGGGTTGATCGTGGGTTTGAGCAACTTTCCAAAGCGCCCGACTGGTATTTTTATAGCTTAGGTATCGCGATAAGCGCCAGCTTTGGTGTTCGGGGTGCGCAGGCTTTGTTTAAGAGGAAATGAAATGACATATAAACTATCACAACGCAGCCTTGACCGAATGGAAGGCGTAGACGAGCGGTTAGTAGCCGTTGCAAAAGCAGCTATTGGGCACACAAAAACCGACTTTGGTGTAATCTGTGGACTAAGAACCATCGGAGAACAACGTGAGCTTGTCAAAAAGGGCGCATCGAAAACGATGAAGTCCAAACACATTGAGGGCCGCGCTCTTGACCTTTTAGCCTATGTTGGCTCGCGTGGATCGTGGGAATTGAATTTGTACGATGACCTTGCGGATGCTGTGAAGCAGGGAGCTATTGACGTGGGGGTTGCTGTACGGTGGGGTGCGGCTTGGCATATTGACGACATACGAGAGTGGGATGGCACAATGGAAGAGGCTATGAACGCCTATGTTGACTTGCGCCGTAGCCAAGGAAAACGTCCGTTTATCGACGGCCCACACTTTGAACTGATGGACTAACCGAACACTGGTGTAAATTTAACTTTTGTGTATAATCGCCTTAATAGGAGATTGCTGATGCCGCTGACCAAACTTCAATTCCGCCCCGGTATCAACCGTGAAACCACGTCATATTCAAATGAGGGTGGGTGGTTTGATATGGACAAAGTGCGGTTCCGGTTTGGTTTTCCAGAAAAAATTGGCGGTTGGATCAAGCAGTCTTCTAATGCTTTTTTGGGGACATGTCGGGCGTTACACCCTTGGTTGGCCTTGGACGGGTCTAACTACTTGGGCGTTGGGACGCACCTGAAGTATTACATCAACGAAGGTGGCGGGTATAACGACATCACGCCTATCCGAACTACAACGGCGGCTGGAGACGTAACTTTTCTGGCAAACGCAAACACGCTAGGCGCAGATGTATCATTGCTTGATACAACTATAACGTTGTCGTCTAGTTCAGGTTTCCCCGAGTCGGGCCGGGTTCAAATAGATAGTGAAATACTAACGTATGCGGCGTTGTCCGGAAATGACCTAACGGGCTGTGTTCGAGGGGTGAACGGCACCACGGCGGCTACGCACACTTCAGGTGCCGACGTTGATTGCGCCACCTTGATAGTGACGGATGAGGACCACGGGGCTTTAGTTAACGATTTTGTAACATATTCCGCCGCGGTTACTCTTGGCGGCGTAATAACCGCCGATGTTCTTAACCAAGAGTACGAAGTCACACAGATTATAAACGACGATAATTACCAAATAGAAGCTCGCACGGTAAGTACAATCAACAGTATTACGACGACCACGGGGCTGGACGCCACTTATGTTTTCGCCACAAGCGCAGACAGCGCCACGGGAGGTTCGGGTTGTATCGGCACGTACCAGATCAACACGGGTTTGGACACCACTATCGTTGGAAACGGCTGGGGTGCAGGCACTTGGTCCCGTGGCGCGTGGGGGTCTAGCACTTCTTTGTCCGCTTCGGGCCAAACCCTTCGGATATGGTCGCACGACAACTTTGGCGAAGACCTTATTATTAACGTGCGCAACGCGGACATCTTTTATTGGGACAAGAGTAACGGTTTAAACACGCGGGCCGTGGAGCTTGCGTCGTTGCCCGGGGCTAACCGGGTGCCAACAATCGCGAAGCAGGTTCTTGTTTCGGACCGAGACCGTCATGTTATAGCCTTCGGGTGTGATTCTGAGGTTGAACCGGGGGTTCAGGACCCTCTTTTGATTAGGTTTTCGGACCAAGAAAACGTCACTCAGTGGCAGTCTTTGGCCACTAATACGGCTGGTGATTTACGGATCGGATCGGGTTCTGAGATTGTGACCGCCATTGAAACGCGGCAACAAGTGCTGGTATTTACGGATGTTTCGCTTCACGCGATGCAGTATTTAGGGCCGCCATTTACGTTTGGCATTAACGAAATATCTACAAACGTGACTATTGCGGGCCCGTTGTCCGCGATTGCTGTTGAGGACCAAGTGTTCTGGATGGGCGCGGAAGAGTTCTATGTTTATGGCGGTTCTGTTCAGCGCCTTCCTTGCTCGGTCCGTGATTACGTGTTCAGCAACATAAACAGTGACCAGTTGCAAAAGGTCACGGCTTCTACAAACACGGCTTTTTCGGAGGTTACGTGGTATTACCCTTCGTCTTCTAGCAATGAAAACGACAGCTACGTTAGCTATAACTACCAGCAGCAAATTTGGTATTACGGCACTCTTTCCCGGACGGTTTGGCTTGACCGCGGGGTTAATTCGGACCCTATTGCGGCGGGATCGGACCATTATCTGTACTTCCAAGAGATTGGCTTTGACGACGGCAGCACGTCTCCGGCCAGTGCTATTTCTTCTTATATTGAAAGCAGTCAGATGAGTTTGGGTGAGGGCGAACAGTTTGTCTTTATGAAGAGGCTTATTCCTGACCTAACCTTCCGGGACTCCTCTAACCCCACGCCTACGGCAACGATGACGCTGAAGGTTCGTAACTTCCCGGGCTCAAATTATTCCAACTCCAACAGCAATACGGTGGCTAAAACGGCTTCTGTTCCTGTCGAGCAATTTACAGATCAAGTGTTTGTAAGGCTTCGGGGACGTTCGTTTGCGTTTAGGATAGATACGGACGATACGGGAGTGGGCTGGCGGCTCGGCTCTCCTCGGGTGGAAGTTAGACCCGACGGGAGGCGCTAGTGTCTAGGAATTTAAACCTACCTTATTTTCCTATTCCGCCGCAGGACTATGACCAGTCCTACTTTGCGGAGGTTTTGCGGTCTTATTCTGTTTACATGCAAAACATGCAAAACGCCGGAGAGGGCCGTAACACGTTTACCGTTTTCACGGCGCTTCAATCGGACGACAGCGGGCTAGAGCCCGGTGCCGTATTTGAACACGGGGGCCAACTTCGGGTTCCTTTAATCTATTCCCCTTATGTTAGGGGATCACAAGCGACAGGCTCTGTCGGGACGGTAACGGTGACAATCACATGACGGATACTATTATTACAATGTCGGACGGCTCTAAATGGCGTCCATCGGCCAGCACAGACACGGTTCATTGCGCCAACTGTGAAAATGTTGTAGACTCTGCGGAAGAAATTGCGTCTTACCCTGACGGCATCTGCCCGGATTGCAACCAGAGTTGGACAGGTTCGGAAAAAAGAAGTACACATATTCAAGTTACAATGCCTGAAGGTATCATTGGTGGAGCGGGATAATGGCAGAAGCTGCAAACGAAATTGATGCAATGGAAGTCCCTGAAGGTGGTATTGCAGACTTTGTGATGTCGGACGCAGAAGCGGACGAGGTTTACGGCCCGGATGAAGACGGGACGGAAGAGTTTGGCGATGAGGGCATTGCTCAGTTTCCAGCTTTGACCAAAAAGATGGCGGCTATGGGCCGCGAAGGCGACGATACGATTGCTCACGTTCAAACGGGCGAGCTAATTATTCCGGCGGCATTTCTTGAAGACAATCCTGAAATGAAGGACACCATCTTTGCGTTTCTTGAGGCGCAAGGCATTGAAAACCCCGAGCGGTATGTTGTTGGTTCTGAGGAAAACAGCCTTAACCCCGACACAGGCGCTCCAGAGTTCTTTTTTAAATGGGTGAAAAAACTCGTTAAAGGCGTTGTTAAAGGCATTAAAAACGTCGTTAAAGGCGTAGTTAAAGTAGTCAAGAAAATTGCTCCGATTGTGTTGCCCATCATAGGCACCGCGTTCTTAGGGCCTATTTACGGCGCGGCACTGGGTTCAGGCATTGCAACGTTGATTAACGGCGGTAGTATAAAAGATGCTCTTAAATCGGGCCTAATAAGTGGCGCAATGGGCGGCTTGTCGGCCGGTGCTGGTAGCATGATGAGCGGCAACGGCTTTATGACGGGCGTTCAAAACGCTGCGGCTTTGAGTAACGTGTCTGCTGGTATGCAAGGAATCGGAAAAGCCCTAACAGGCGATTTCTCGGGCGCTTCTTTTGCTAACATGAAGGCGGGCCCAACGGCCGAAGGCGGCACGGCTTTTGCCGGTGCAGATGTGGCCTTAGACCCAGCGTTGGCTTCGCAACAAATTGCGGGCGCTGATACGGTAGCTGGCGCAACCAACGTGGGCACGGATGCAGTAGCTGGCGCAACCAACGTGGCCACGGACGGCGTAGCGTTGACCGCGGATCAGATCAAACAGCAAGCACTGGATATTAATACTTACAAGCCCCCCGGTTTTGGGGAAAGCATCAAACAAGCGTTTACTCCGGGTGACGGAGTAAGTTTTGGTGAAGGCATGAAAAATGCGTTTATGCCAAACGCGGGCGCTCCAACAGCGACGGATTTTTTAGTCAACAATGGAATTAATCCAATAAATGCTAGTGCGGCGCAACAAGCCGCTGCCCAACAGCTTGCGGGCGAGGCTAGTGCAGGCCTCATGCGTACATACGGACCAGCAGCGTTGCTCGGAACAGCCGGTGTAGCGGCGGCGGGCGGATTTACCGCTCCGCCACAAGAGGAAGCGGGCGTTGTTGAGCGTGATGAAGACGGAAACGTCATTACGGGCACCGACCTTGTTGAGGCCGATCCGTCACAGTATATGATTGCGGACCTTGGCAACAGAGTGTTAGACCCTGAAACAGGGACTTACATAAGCAAGGCGGAAGCAGACCGTCGCGCTCGTGAAGAAGCAATGGGCGGCATAGCAAGTCTAAGCACGTACCAACCTCCGGAGATGAACTTAGGCACACAGCCGGGTCAGCCTCAAATGCAAACGGCACAGCTTAATCCAAACGCATACTTCTTGCAGGGCAGCACTCCGAGCGGACCATTTGCCCGCCCATTCGTGGGCCAAACACTTGCTGATGGGGGACAAGTTTTCCCTCGTAGGAACGGTGGTATAATGCCTACTGAGGGTGTTCCAAACCAAGATAGCGTCCGAGCCATGTTAATGCCGGGTGAATTTGTTATGACAACTGATGCTGTAAAAGGCTTGGGAAATGGCGACATGAACACTGGAATCAAAAACATGTACTCAGTAATGCGTAACCTTGAAAACCGAGGAAGGGCTACAGCGTAATGGTCGAAACAACAGAACAGATAGTCCGCGAAGCCCCGGATATTGAAGCCTACAAAGTAGGCTTACTTAAATCCGCTAAAGCTTTAGCCGACCAAGGCGTCTCAATACCTCCAAACATGGTTGCGGAGATGAACCAGCTTCAAATTAAAGCTGGGGAACTCGCACAAGCGGGTATTGGTGGATATCAGCCTTACTTACAAGAGGCCGGTTATACTCTAGGCGATGCTCAAACCGCTCTTGGCGGCGTTATGGCAGGCGCACAACCCTACCAAACTGAAGCCGCAAACTATATGCGGGCAGGCGCAGACGCCGTTCCCGGTCAAGTTAGCGCGGCTCAACAAGGCATTGCAAACGCAATTGGGGCCGGTCAATCTGCTACAGATACCGCGGCCCTCGGCCTTGGAACCGCAGCCGATAACGCAAGACTAGCCGCAGCACAGTCCGCAGCCGATCAATTGGCGGCTTACGACGCAATCCCGGGACAAGTTAGCGCGGCTCAACAAGGAATGACGGGTGCCGCAGGCATGGCGGGTCAAGTTGCAGACGCTGCAAGAGCCGGTGGCGCAAATGTTCAAGGCGCTTTGGCGGGCCAATTAGGCCAGTCAGTAGATCAAGGTCGCGCAATTGCGGGAGCCGGAGCCGAAGCTTTGGGCGCAGCCGCAGGTATGGGCGCACAAAGCGCCGCAGACGCCGGATTTGGCGCTCGTATGGGCGCAGCAGGCACGGCTTTGGGGCTAGGAGCCTCTTCTGACGCAGCGCGGACCGCGGCCCAACAAGCCGGTGTCGGTGGTATTGGCGCGTATGAAAGCGCGTTGGCGGGAAGTCAGCAAGCCGTTCAGGGTGCCAGAGGTATTACAGGTGACGCAGCGGCAGCTTTGCAACAAGCTGGGGCTTTGGGGACCGAATCCGCACAACAAGGAATTGCCGCTTTAGGCGGAACAACAGGGGCTTTTGACCCCAATTCTACTGGCGCATTTATGAACCAGTATGAGGATGCGGCTGTTCAACAGGCTCTATCCGACATCCAACGTCAAGGTGACATCGCGGCCCAAGGCCAGCGGGCACAGGCCGTGGGTGCTGGAGCGTTTGGTGGTTCAAGGCAGGGTGTCCAAGAGGCCGAAATGGCTAGAAATGTGCTGGAACAGCAAGGTCGTACTGCCGCAGGAATGCGTCAAGCGGGTTTTGAAAGTGCCGCACAACGGGCGCAAGCCGCATACGAGGCCCAACAAGGACGGGGCCAGCAAGCCGCGCAACTTACCGGGGCCCTCGGCGCACAAGGCGCACAGGCTGGAACGCAAGCAGCGACTTCGGCGGCTCAACTTGGTCTTTCTGCCGAGCAATTGGCTGCCGCTCAAGCGGGTCAGCTAGGTCAGCTAGGCTTGTCCGCACAAACGGCGGCGGGCCAGCAGGGCTTGGCCGCAGAACAGCTTGCCTCACAGAACTTAGGCACGGCGGGCCAACTGGGCCAGTCAGCCGAGCAACTGGCAGGTCAATTAGGGATGTCAGCAGCGCAGCTACAAGGTCAGACCGCTGGTCAGGCCGCACAACTAGGCATGTCGGCCGAGCAAATGGCCTCTGCAAACGCGCAAGCTTTGGCACAAACAGGCATGAGCTTAGAACAGCTTTCTGCCCAAACGGGCATGAACGCGGCTCAATTAGCGGGTCAAATGGCGGGTCAACAAGGTCAACTTGGCCTACAGGGCGCACAGGCGCAATCTGGGATTGCAGCGCAGGCGGGTCAAACCGCGCTTGCGGGAGAGCAATTTGCCGGTCAAATGGCAGGTCAGCAAGGTCAACTTGGTCAGGCGCAAGCCAACATGGGAATGCAGGGCGCACAAGCGGCAGGCGGTTTGGGTCTACAAGGCTCCGAATTGCAAGGCCGGATGGGCGAGGGTATTGGCGGACTTGGCGCACAATACGGACAATTGGGCTTGGCACAGGGCGATGCACTTGGTAATCTTGGATTACGTCAAGCGTCTCTCGGTGAATTGGGTCAAAGCATGGGTCAAAAAGAACAAGGGTTCCTGTTCGACGTGGGCAAACAATTCCAAGCCCAAGATCAGGCCGGTTTGGAAGCCAAGCGTCAAACAGATTTACAACAAGCTTACGAGCCATATCAACGGGTGTCTTTCTTGTCAGATATTTATAAGGGCGCTCCGTCGTCTCAACAAAGTATTTCGGCAACTACGGCACCTTCAGTATCGCCAGCCCAAAGTATTTTGGGGCTCGGCGTAGCGGGTCTGTCGGCAGCGGCAGGCGCTAAAAATGCGGGGTTATTTTAATGATGGATAGAGGTGTAATGGGCCGACAAATGTTCGCGAACGGCGGACAGGTGCGGTATATGCAGGCGGGCGGTTCTCCAATGATGCCCCCAGCACCAGAACAAGCGGTAGACCCTACTGCAATTCCACAAATGGCGATGGCGGGAATGCCTCCGCCTCAAGTAGGTAGCATGGGCGAAGCCGAAGGAATGGGCGCTCAAGCGGGCATCGATCCAGCGGTTTTGGAACAAATGCTAGGGCAAGCTGCGGGACAGTTTGAAGGCATCGACGCCGCGGCGGAAAACGAAGATTACGAAGGTGTGATTAACGCCATTCGAGGGGATCAAGCCCCCCTAGAAGACCGTCGTATGGAACTGGCAGAAATGGTTGGGGATGAAGATGCCCAACAAACGCCAGACTCCGTTTTGACACTGGTCCAACCTGTCATGCAAATGGCGGCGGTAGATCAAGGCATCGGCGGGTTAGCTCCCGAAACAATGACTACCCCTATAGAGGGGGACATGGCCGGTGGAATTATGTCCACGATTAATATGGGTGCCGAGGAGGCTCCCGTACCTGTAAATTTTAACCAAGGCGGCGCGGTTCAGTATTTTGCACCAGAAAACACTAATCGTGTCGCCGGTGCCCCTGACCCACGGGCCTTGGAGCTTTTTAACCAAGACCGGGCTCTTTATGGCCAGCTTATTGGCGGAAACGAGCAACAAGCGGCTTACGACGAACAAAAGAAAATGACCCAAGCGCAAATGTTGTTTGACATTGCGCAGGGTGCGTTGGCGTTTGCAACGCCCGGAGACCGTCAAATGAGCCCTGCGGAGCGTTTGGCACAAGTGGCGCAACCCGTATTAGGTAATATCGGAGCCCGTTCGGGTGAACTATTAAAGTTTAAGCAAGGCCAAGCTGCGGAAAAACGCCAGCTAGATATGGCGGCGTTGCAGTCCTCTCAGACTAAACTGGGAGTAGAAAAGCAAGCAGAAATAGATGCTGCGGCGGCGGCTGCTTTGGCCGAAAGCCAATCAGTAGAAAAAGCCGCAGAACGCGCTCAAGAATTACTATTGCAAAGCAACAAGTTCTCGTTCCAACGCGAAAAAGGCGAAACAGAACAAGGGTATGCTCTACGTTTGGCAAATGATTTGGCGGAAAGTCGCCGGACACTAGCTAATCTTGAAGGAGCGAATACCGAGTCTCAAATTAGGCTTCGGGAAGAACTGCAAGCAAAAGAAGCGCGTTTAGCGGAAGCTCACGATTTAGTCCTTCAAGGCAAAAAGTTTGACTTCACGACTACAGAACGTCTTTCTTCACAAGAGTTTAAAAGCGAGTTGCAGAACGCGATTGATGCCGCTAGTGCATCACGTCAAGCTCTTGGGTTTGCAAATGATGCGAAAACTATTGCTCAACGTGCAGAGCTTGATCGACAGTTGGCAGAACTAAACAGTAGCCTACGCGTAACAGAAAAAGCAGTTGATCTGGACAATACTTTAAAAGTGGCTGGTGTTAAGAACGGTTACGAATTGGCTCAGATGGACAAAGGGCACGACTTCAACCTCGCACTTGCAGATCACAAAGGCACAATTGCTGCCGCTGCCGCGCAAAACCAACAAATTGCTACGGCTGCCGAAAACGCACTGGATCGTGCGGCTCGCGAAAACTTGCAAATTACAGCGCAAAACTTCAAAGCCTTTCTGCAAAAGGATATGCAAGACTTCACCGGTAGCGAGTCTGAAAAAGATAGGTTGCTTACACAGCTTCAAAATGACGTTCTTAATGGGTTTAAAGAGCGCGGTCTGGATATTTCGCAAGGTAATCTTGATTTGGCAACGCTTACTCAGATCGCTAACGAAAGCATGGCAGTTCGCAAGCAAGCGTTTGCAGAGGCTGAAGCTAAAGCAGACAGATTGGCTCCGTCGCTTAAAGTGATAGACAACGATCTGGTGCTGTTTAATCCCGCGGATAATTCGGCGGTATCGGTGTTCCAAGCGGAATCCGCGCCTACCGAGCCTGTCTTTAAGGTTATTCGTAACATGAATAATCAAACTACTCGCGTGGTGGATATTACAACGGCTTCGGGACAAGCAGCAATTGAAGCCGCTAATAACGCGAATGCGGGCGGAACACAAAGGTTTACAGTTTCCAACATGGGGTCAGACACCGCTCCGACGGCCAAAGCTTTCGCCATCCAAGGTTTAGGAAACGTACTAAGTTACGATGGTGGCCGAACATACTTAAATGCTTCGGGTCGATCCGTAAGTATGCCTGCTACCGGTGTTAACCCACTAAGCGATACGATTGCTTACGACATTGCGGCCAAACAACGAATTGCGTTAAAAGCGGGTAAAGACCTAGAAGCTTTGGATGAACAACTTGGGATTGTGGCCAAAGGCGGTACGCGGGATAATCCGCAATCATTGTCTTCTGAAGAAGCTGGGTTGATGAAAGACGCCATGAACGCGGCCCGTAATGGTACGGGCCCGTATGCGGGATTTGCGGTATTTTTGGATAACACTTTTGGCGGATTTATTCCGCAAGCTCGTGAAGCGTTCCAAGACACGCAGTCAAACCGTCAATTCTTGCGCGGGCTTACTATTCTAACTCGTTCTGCTCTGGTTGTTAACCCGCGATTCCCGGTTGCAGAGATGGAAAAAGTTGCAGTCCTATTTGCAGACCCGGACAGCTTTTTTGCCAACCCGGAAACAGAGGCCAATAAACTTATCGAATTAAAACGTTTAGCCACTACGCAGAAAAGAGCTAACCTTCAAGCTTTGAGCGACGGCGTTCAAGATGACCAAACAAGACAGGCCGTTTTGTCAAACAACTTCGAAATAGACCGGTTATTGAACATGCTCTCAACCGTGCCTTTGCAGTCCGGACAAAAAGTAGATGACGGTACTGCCAACGCCTTGCGTCAGCATATCTTTAATCAACAAGGGGGCAAACCATAATGGAACCCGAAGTTGTAACAGCCGACAGCAACCCACCTAACCGTAAACCGGTGGTTTTTGACAAGCCGCAGTTTGATGCGTATGTCTCGGGGTTTTCTGGAGAGGGCAAAGACCCTTCTAAGGTAATTGCAGAAATGCTTGCCGAAGAAGTTCTGGGCTCTGGATCATACCAAGGGTTAATAAGTGGGCAATCCACCTTGTTTGACACTTTCCCCGGATTGAAGGACAAAGCCCCGGCGGAAAGAGGGCTGACTAACGACCAAATAATTAATCTTCTTGCCGTAGATACTGAGGGCAACCCTATTGAGGCCGGAACGTTTTTGCAGGGCTTTGAACGTGAAATTGCGCCAGCCGCAACATCACTAGGCGGATTTGGAGCCGGTGTAAAATATGGCTCAAAAGCGCCTATACCGCACCCGCTTGCAAAAGGTATATTTGTTTTGGGCTCCGGTGTTGTGGGGTCTTTGTTTGGTTACAAAGGCGGGGAACTGTTAACGGATGAGTTGATTGGACCCGAAAGCCCCATGCTCCCCCGTCAAACCGCGGCGTATGAATCTGGAAAAACGGCTGCCGGAGTGTTGGGGTGGCTTCCATTCCCATTTATGATTTCTAAAAACGTAGGCGTAGGAACGGCTGAGTTTATTAAAAACTTGGCAGAGAAAGGCATAACACCTTCTCGGTCAACCCGTTTGCTTCAAGGGGCGCAAAATCTGCTTTCCAAAACGGGAACCACGGCCCGCGCCGCACCAATTCCTTTCCTCGTAGGAGAAACGGTTGCAGGCGCAGGTCAAGTTGGTGGTGCCGGATTTTCGGAGACTTACTTTCAAGGCGACCCCTTGGCTCGTATTTTCTTTGAAGGCGTGGGCGGCGTAGGCACAACTCTCGTGGCCAGTCCAATGGTGCCCGTTGTAAACAATTACGACAAAATTCTACCGGCTTTGCGAAGAGTAAGACAAACCTACGAACAGGGCGGCGCAAGTGCAGTTTTGTCTCCTTTAAAGGCTAAACGCCAACAAAAAGCTGTAGAACGAATTGTAGATATTCTTGAGGCCGAGGGCGAAGACTTAGAAGCCGTAATCGCACGATTAGCGGGAGATGATCTAGGTGAACTTCTCATTGGAGAAGATGGTAAACCGATTCCTTTAACTGCGGGGGCCAAAGGTGGTTCTCCCGCACTGTTGGCTATCGAAGCTTCCCTAGAGCAATTAGGTGGTGGCTTGTCTGCGGAAAGAACCGCAGGTTCAAAGGCGTCTATAAAAGCTCTGAGAAACGTTATTTTAGCCATGGCACAAACAGGTGACCAAGACGCTATTCAAACCGCTGCTGATCTTGCCGAGGGCGTATTTAGCGCCCAGCTAAACGAACGGATGGCCTTTGCAACCGATAATGTGATGAGTGCCTTCTCGCAGGTTTCTGGAGATGGAACCAGCAACATTCAGCTTTCAGAAAAACTATTCGACATAATTACAAACCAGTTGGGACAGGCCCGTAGCAAGGAAAAGGTTTTGTGGTCCGCGGTGCCGGATATTGACTTGACTTCTTTCACAAACGCGGCGGGAGAAACAACCAACACTCCTAGCTTTGTAACGGCGTGGAATAGGTTACGCGGCGTATCTCCAGAACTTCAGAAAAAACTTGCTGATGATATGCCCCTTCTTCAAGATTTTGTAGTTAGGAAAACAGACGAATTAGGATTGAGTGGACCCCCACCGGTATCCGCAGAGTTACGAACCGCTCAGAAACGAGCCACAGAAGCTGTAAATAAACTTGCCGGAACAACATATGAAAACCGGGTAAGTAGTATCGTAGACACGATGACTGGCGACGGTGCAACTCAACAAGAAATTTTAACTCGCCTTAGACAAGAAGCAAGCGCGTCTCGGGGGCGGATGTCCACACCGCGCACTCGTCAATTGGCGGATGCTCTGGATAAAACCGCAGACCTGATGGTTATGCAGGGAAATCAGCCCGCGGCCGACGGCTCTGGTGCCGTAACCGCTCCTCTTACCACCAAAGAACTAACAGAACTTCGAGGTATAGCATTAAACTATGCCCGTCGTTTTGCGTCAGGGGAAAACCCAGACTACAATTCGGCTCGAATTGCTAATGAAATGGCTAGTGCAATGTTAGATGATCTCGGAGGAGCTTCGTTGGGCCCTGCCGCAGACAACTATCGCTTTCAATATGACACCGCGAGAGCTTATTCCCGCGCTTTAAATGACACGTTCACTCGTGCTTTTGCAGGCGAGGCTACCAAGACAAAAGGCTCGGGAGCCGCGAGCATGGGACCAGAGCTTTTGGCTCGTCGTATTCTACAGGGCGGAAACGATCCAACATACTTACGGTTGGAACAAATCAATGACATAGGCATGTTTGCCGTAGAAGAAGGTTTAGCGGACGCGGAAACAACCGTTGGTACTCTTCGGGGAGTTACCGAGCAAATTCTTCGCAACGCTAGATCGGAAACCTTTGACCCTAACACGGGTCAAGTTAATCCAGACGCTTTGGCTAAATGGGTTGCAAAAAACTCAGACGTGTTAGATCAGTTCCCTGCACTAAAATTTGACCTTCAAAACGCAGAAAGTGCAAATGTTCTTCTTAAAGAAACATCCGTAATTAATCAAAAACGACAAGCGGAAGAACTGGCACAACTTAGCTTTTACGACCTTATGAACCCTGTTGTCAGCGACACGGGCCGCAGAGTTCATGGTACAGAAAGTCCTACTACCGCTATAGCCCGAGCTATTAACACAAAGGCACCTATCAAAGGATTAAACAGACTTTTAGAGGTTGTTAAAAACGCTCCAGAAGACATGCAAGAACAGGCGATGACGGGTCTTAAATCCTCTATTTTGGAATGGGCCGCAACAAAAGCTGGGGGCAGCCACTCTGGAACGTTTAGCCCTAGTTCGTTGTATGATGACATGTTCCGACCTATTAAAGGGGCTTCTGGCCGTGTATCCTTGGTAGACTGGATGAAAGAAAACAAGGTCATGAACGAGGCCGAGCTTTCTAACTTAAAAACTTATTTATCTGAAATGGTTCGTTTTGAAGCGTCAGAGAAAGCAGGTGACATTGGAGAGCTTGTTGATCGGGCTGGTCCTTTGTTTGATTTCTACTTAGGTATCACAGGTTCTGCGCTCGGTACTCGCGCACAACGCCTAATTACTGGCGGTCAAAGTGGCCCCGGCGCTCTTATCGCTGCGGGTCAAGGTGCCGAAACAATGCGTCGTATATTTAACGACATTCCGGCAGCCCTGCAAACTGACGTTATGTCAGAGCTTATGGCTAACCCGACGCTCCTTGCCGCAATGATGAGAAAACCCCGAGGGGATGCGGAACGTATTCGTGTGGCCGAGCGTATCGGCGGCATGTTAAAAGACTTGGGTTTCTCCCCAGTACGTCGGGCCGCTCCCGCCGTTCCGCGTGAGATAGACGACGAAATAGAAAAAGAAACAGTACCCTTGCCCCTCTCAGACCAAGAAGGGTCATTGAATACCGTGCCGGTGGTTCCTCCCACCCAAACCGGCCCGGTTACTCAGCCTAGTCCTGTCCAACAGGCCGCTGCGCCACCCCAAGTGGCACCTGTACAATCTTCTGGACCGGTTGACAGGACTAGGTACGCTGCATTGTTTCCGAATAACTCAACAACGCAGTTAATGAAAAGCGGTATTGGAAGTTTAGGGGCTTA
>Ga0115547_1001406_pt1 | contig 14445 bp, 27 predicted proteins | sample COGITO_mtgs_1004_3_FD_87185 | JGI IMG/M metagenome (GOLD analysis project Ga0115547, IMG submission 87185) | Pelagic marine microbial communities from North Sea - COGITO_mtgs_100420 | ecosystem: Environmental > Aquatic > Marine > Epipelagic | place: Germany:Helgoland, sampling site Kabeltonne...
CACGATAGCAAATTCTATTGCGTATAAGTTCAACAGACGTGTAAAAAGATTTCATATTTCCTCCATAGTAAAGGTAATTATACCATAAAAAAAGGGGGAAGTAAATCCCCCAATTTTTAAAAGAAGTGTTTTTCACCTCTTGCTATTTGTCTCTGTCTCCGCTCAAGATCTATAAGATCTCTGGATTGAGCCAGATACTCATTCTCTAAATCTGCAATAGACCTAGGAACAAGGGCTTTAACGACCGCGCGCCAAAAGTTCATGTACTTTACCCTCCTGAACTGCGTTTAAAACATATTCACGAGATTCATTTCTGAACTCTGTTTGATGGAGCCATTTGGCCACTTCGATGTTTGCGGATTTTTGTCTAGATCTACAAACTGCCTTGCAAATCTTCGACAAGTAGTTCTTTGTCATTTTTGGATTCCTCTTTATTTCCAATTGGGATTACACGAGGACGCATTTCCTCTGGGACGGAGTACTTCAATTCGATTGCAAGTATTCCGTCTTTTAGATCTGCTCCATGTATCGCTACATGTTCCGACAGTCTGAACGATCTACTAAATTTCTTAGTAGAAATCCCCCTGTGAATAAATTCTCGGCCTTTTGAGACGTGTTCACCTGACACGGTAAGGATTTGGTCTTTCAATTCAACTGTGAGTTCTTCCTGTTTAAACCCCGCCACAGCAAGCTCCACGAGATAATCATCGTCGCCTGTTTTGATTATATTATGTGGTGGGTAGTTATCGCCCGCGTGCTTAGCAATAAAATCTAAGTCGCTCGCTAGGTGATTGAATCCAATAAAACTGGATTGTGGGAAGAGACCCGTTTTTGTAAATTTGAAGTTTCTATCTGTCATTTTGTTTCTCCTTTTCAGCAAGAATGTTTTGAGGCCGGATTATCCGCACCTCCGTTTATGCTTCGTTTTGAAGCAATCCTATTTATGCATTAAACCGTGCATTCTAGCCCATCAATTTGATCTTTTGATAGACAAAATTCTTCTTCTAGAAGTTTTTCAGCTTCTTCAGACCATTCATGGATGATTTCTGGGGTTTCTGACCCCATCATACCCGATAGAGGGAAATGCCAAAACACCTCTCCATTAGGTTTAACCGTTATACCCGCGCATATGAATCCATCTGAGTCATACAGGTCTATTACTGTATTATCATTTTCTTTATAAATGTCAAGATCTTTTGGTGATCCGCTCATGAATTTCCTATATTGTATTTAGGACATAATTCCCAGTCATTTTTCTCTTTGAAAGAGATGATTTTAATTTCTCTGAGAGGTGCTCTTAATTCTGGGACGGGATTGACTAATGTTACCAGACCCCAATCGCTTAACAAAATCCCGATCGTATTTCTGCGGCCAACATCGTTCTCTTCCAAATTAGACTTCTTACCGTCTAAGATGAATAGCTCTTTGAAATGTACTATGAAATATCTTCCCTGTTTATGCAAGATATGGCATGATTGGAACAGTTGCTTTTCTTTTCTAGATGCAACACCAATACGGGTTAATGTCTCTTTTACTTTTAAAAAATCATCAGGCTCGGATAGGGTTACCTCTAACATTTTAGAAGGGTCCCAATTGTATAGTTTATTTTCTTTTTCCACCAGGATTCATCCTTTTCTTCAGTTCACTTATTTCTTCTTTACTGAGGATGGATAATGCTTCGCGAGCGCGGTCATTACTATAGCCATAATACTTCTTAACAATTTCCAAATCAGCAGGTTCATCGGCTTTCGCCCATTTAGAGAAACGTTTCCGCTTTCTAATTGTATTTATATAAAATAGATTTTGAGCCTTATGATCTACGATATGGTTTATGTTCATCTCATTCGCGAGTAGAACGGTATCTTGGAAATATGACAGACTCCTGTTAACAACGAATGGCACATATGCCTTTTCAGTTATATCGTCAACAATTAGGTCTTGCTTTGTGAAATTTATGGCGTTAAGGAAGTCGAACGGGCTAAGCTTTTTTGGTTCTTTCATTGCATCTCTCAACTAATAATTCAAGGGTTAACCCTGAGGTGTCATCATGTAGAACATCTTCATTCATATACTGAAGCTGGGGATATTTGGTAAAGTTATCATCGGCACTGTAATCGAATTCGGTATATTTAATATTCCATAATTCTAATTTATCTTTTAGCATTACACAATAAATGCACTTTGCCTTAGTGTAAAATGCTAAGTGATTTTCAAAGTCTAATCCCATGGTGGTTCATCCGCAAACTGTGCTTGAATTAAAGCGTGTAATCTCATTATATCTATGCAGATATCATGCTTAGGATCGTGATAAATGAATTCTGTATCAAGATTATCGGGGATAAAATTGTCACGTAGATCGTTGCCCCATGATAATCCATCAATAGTAGATTTCGTATCCCTGATTGAGAACTCGTCATAAGGTAATTTTGCATCAAATCTTTTATGAATAGAGCCCATGAAAATAGGATCGAATGTATTATTTCTGGAATACATTCTAGAGATCTTACCGTTCGCTCCCTTCATTCTTTCCAAATAGGATCTAAATCTACCAGGAAATTCTGATAATGAGATATCGTGAGGACTAGGTTTTAGCTGCTCTTTTGCTTTATCATTCTGTCTTCCCCACCAAGCAACAGTATCTGGGCACACGTGCATTTTGAACCTTTCAATTTGCTCTCGCGTGTCTAACTTAACGGTCTCTGCTCGATCGATCAGATTTTTAAAGCTCATTTTAGTATTCGGGAGCAATTCATCTTCTTCAATCAATAACCATGCACAGGATACTACGACACCGTCGATCCTATCCTTTGACAAGGTTTCAAAGTCGTATATACCTATCATCTTATTGTTCATTATAAATATTCCCCTTCGCTCATTAATTCTGTCATGCATGCGACCATGTTTAACTCAAAATCGGCCACAAAGGAATGCTTAAACTGATAGTCAGCCAAGATCAGTACGATCGCTGGAATTGATTGAGGTTTCACTCTACCTTCCATACGATCAAAGATGCCGCGCATGATGACGTTAGGGTCGACATTCATATTGTCTGCCACCCATTTGCGCATAGCCTTAAAATCCTTATCCTTCAATGCCTTAAACAGTGTATCATATTTGCTATCTACAAGAAGGCTTTTGACATTAGGATCGATCTTTCCACCACGTGAAAACTGTTGTAATTCACCTAAAATCCTTCGCCAATCGGGGGCAAATTCAATGATCAGATCTGCTACAGATTTAGGATCAAATTCAATATTTTCATCTTTGAGGATTTTCTCTACACGTTTATAGAACTGAGCAGCGAGCCCAGCTTTTTCTTTATTACTCGTGTTGAATGCGATTACTGGACAACGTGAACGAAGAGCTGGAAGAATGCGATTGATCATATTACATGTCATAATGAAACGACAATTATCACTAAATTCTTCGATAAAGCCTCGAAGTGCCGGTTGGGTTGATACGATGTTAAGGTAATCCGCCTCGTCTAGGATAACTACTTTATAGCCACCCATGAGAGAAATACTAGATGCGAATTGTCGGATTTTACCTCGAAGGGTATCAATGTTGCCGTTTTCTGAACAGTTAACGACCATATAATCTAAGTCAAGTTCTGTGCACAAAGCGCGTGCGACAGTAGTTTTACCAAGACCAGGAGAACCCGTTAAAATCATATTCGGGACTTCGCCGGTCTTGAGAATATCTAAAAATCTAGACTTAAGATCATCAGGTAAAATACATTCTTCAATAGTTTTAGGCCGATATTTCTCGGCCCATAAAAATTCATCACTCATAATTTATTCCCATGTTATAGTTGCATTATACCGTATTTTTCTTCGGATGTAAACCCTTCGACTTTATTAATTGCCGATTTTCATCCCTCCCCATCGGATTTTATTTTTTTCTCGTTCATATTTATAGAAGGCCACTGCATTATAACCCCATTTGGGTTCAGCGCATTTCGCCTTTATATTCTTAATGGTGACCCGCGGATCATGATCATAATCCATTGAAAAAGCCGTCAAAGGTGTGGCACCGTTTAAAGAAACTGGACCCTTCATATCTTCTAAAACTACCATTCGGAGGTTCTCATCGCCAAGTTGAGAATCGGTCTCATAACCACACATTAAAGCTTTCAGCCTTTCAATAACTTCACTCATAATTTATTCCATTCGCTTCAAACTTATTGGTTGGGGATTAACTAGAAATCCCCCAGAACCAATCTTAACCTTTGGGAGTTTTATTTCGAAATCAGGAAACGTGTTCTCCCACGGTCTGACACTAAAAACTGTGGAACCGTTTTGCCGGAAATTATAAAAGATATCAGATTTAAACCCTCTCATTTCTAATATACCGCCCAACGTTTCTTTAAACTCGTCTTGGAAGCGAAGGGGATCAGGTGATCTTACGGAAATTAAAGCATGTCTGACCAACTCACGCAGATGATCTGATTTAATCAGATCTTCATTTGGCGAGGGTCCTTCAACAAGAATATTCGCTAATGCACCTGCAGGGGATGATAACATGGAGACGGCAGCGCCACCTCCAAATGTTACCTGCATGAATCCACGTCTATTCATTTCTTAGAGGGGTTATCAGTTACATCATTTTCGGCTGCACTTTGTGCTTGTTCAGCCAGATTTACCATTTGACTACATTGATCGCGAAGGCGACCGATGACACTAAGCTCTTCACCCTTTACCGCGCCGCGCTGTGTCATTGTATCAATAACTGCAATAGTGCTTCGGCCGACTTGCTGTGATAGTTCTGTTAGTTCTTTAACGCTCATTATTTTTCTCCATATGTAGAATGTTTTTCAGTTGCAATGTAATACTCCGTACTTAAACCCGGCGGACTATTCTTAAGTGTAAAATGGGCGGCTTTACTTTTAGTAACTTCGATTTTATAATCCCCAACCATCAATATCCCCATTTTGCTCAAATCAATAAAGAATTTGAATTCTGCATTTTTGGGGAAGGTACCTGGTACTGATATAGAAAAGGTGTTACCTGCTCTATTCAGACCTTTTTGAGGATCGATATCAGCTACAGCCAATTCTATACATCCGTCACCGTTTGTGATATAAAATTCATGATAGCCAAACGTATCAGCGGCCTTTTTGACTTTATTGAGTGTTGACCAATCCAGTTCGAAGGCGATTTCTGGAGACGCCATCTTAACGTTTTTTGGTGCTTTTTTGATCATATCAGGGTCGGTGAAAAAGTATTTGATCTTACTTCTACCAGAATCGCCCTTAAGATCCATATATCCATCTTTAATTTCTAGCTGAGGGTCGTTTAAAAGCCCCACTGTAGATAGAAGCTCACCTAGATGATATATCGCGAATTCTTTTTCAAAGGTTTGATCTGTTACGATCATTCCGAATATATCGCCGGTTTCATTTACACTTCTAAAGCAATTACCTTCCGGAAATAGAATACTGTCATTGATATTTGCTAGGCTTTTTAACACTTTAATAGTGTGATCAGTAAATTTCATTTTAACTCCTGTTCAATTAGATTCATTATATCATAAGGTGACTTAAAAGTAAACCCCCTATTTGGATATTTTTGAGAAATTTTTGTCCTTGACAAATTCTATTCGTGATTCGAATTTACCTTCAAGTATTTCGCCTTTGTGCGATATTACGAAGATATTGGTATCATCATCAAGCGTATATAAGATTTTCATCAGATTGTCCACACCCTCATGGTCAAGGGAAGAGTCAAAGGTTTCGTCCAATATAAGGAGATTGGTTGAAACACTGTTCTTCATTTTGGCGATCATTCTCCATGAGAATAACAGGGCCAAATCGATCCTCTGTTTTTCACCCTCACTAAAAGATGAATATGAAAATGCATCGCGGTGTCTCGAGCGTATCGTTTCTTGAAAAGACTCGTCTAAGTGAAAATGGACAAAGAAATCTAGGACTTGCAGATACTGGTTAATAAACTTATTGATGATAGGTAAGAATTGACGAATGATTTTAGTCTTAATACCCGTATCTTTTAGCATTTCAATAATAACACTATTATAGGCCAATTGGCTGCTAAATTCGTATTTCTTATCTTTGAGTTGGTCTCTTTCGTCCCTCATTTCAAGCAAGTCAGCCTTTGCTTTTTCCAGATCTGATTCTCTGTTAATTAGGCGATTGATAGATTTATTAAGGGTGTCAATGTTCTTATGAAGTGTACGGATTTCCTGATTGTTAGCATTAATCGAGGATTGCTTACCGCGCAATTCCTCATACTTCTTATTAAGATCAGCTAATACTGACTCTCTATCTATTCGCTCAACCTTAGCTTTATCCATCGCTGATTGAAGCTCGCGTGCCTGTGCTCTCGCGTCCTTTAGTTTGGTCTCTCGGACATGTTCTTCAATTTTCTGGGTACAAGTTGGGCATGACGAATTCTCTTCATAGAATTTCGAGCTCTTAACTACATCGACCACCTTATTCTTGAACTGATTTTCATAGGAGACCAATTTATTATATTCCCCCTGTACTTTTTCAGATTGGGTGTTAGTAGTGTCCATCCACTTTTCTAGGTATTCGCTAAGCTCGACATTTTTTTCATTAAGCTTATCGATATCTTTTTGAGTAGCGGATATCTGATCTTTCTTTTCAGCTAATTCTTCCTCATTCATTGCATTCATATTGCAGATATATTTAGACTGGGTTTCAATCGATTTCTCGTTGATATTAATCTTATACTCGTTATCCTTAATGATCTCCTTGAGCATACTGGTTTTCTCGCGGATAATTAGGTTCATCTTTGAGAAGACATTAATGTCTAGAAGGTCCTCGATAATATCACGGCGGTGCTGAGCAGGTAATTGCATAAAGGGGACGAATGACGAGCTACCTAGCACTACAATTTGATGAAACGATTTGTGATTCAGTTTAATGATATTCTGCTCAAGAAATTTCTGATATGCTCTAGCATCAGCTTCTTGGTTCATAGATTTACCATTCTTCCAGATCTCAAAGATCTGGGGCTTAAGTCCTCGAACGACTTTGAAATCAGCGCCGGCTACTGTGAACTCTACTTCACATAGCATACCCTTATTGTTCACACTATTGACCAATTGTGGGGTGTTAATTTTCCTATGAGCTTTACCAAATAGAGCATACGAAAGGGCGTCCAGCATGGTAGATTTACCTGCACCGTTACCCCCAACCACTAATGTAGTCCTAGCAGCTGTAAAATCTATTTCCGTGAACTTATCGCCAGTACTAAGGAAATTCTTCCAACGTAGTTTTGTAAATTTTAGCATTAAAAAATTTCCAGACTTTGGGCCTCAATATGGAGATTTCTCATATCAATCTTCAATCTATTTTTATCTAAGTCGGTATCAACTGACTCTACGTACGAATCCAAAAGCTCTTCAGTCTCCTCTAATTCGATACCATCATCTTCGACATTTTCACCTATAAACTCTTGGAAGTTTTCCGCGATCTTAAGGTCGTGAATAGGTCGTGCTTGTATTCTATCAACAAATTTGTCAAATGTAAATAGATCCCCCTTGTTTATTGTGACGATTTTGATAAACTTATTGTCACAGACCGAGACATCATAGTTGTTATAATCCTCTGTCCTAGAGTCGTAATAGATGCGATGGAATAATACGTTGGGATTTAAAACCGCTTCGAGCTCGCGCGTAGAGGTATCAAGGATATGGAAATGTTTCGGATCGTGAGCATCAGCCCAAGTAAATTCCATTTGAGAGCCTAGGTATTTGATATTCTCTCGTTCGGATTTTGTATGATAATGACCTGTAATAACTTTCTCAAATCTAGAGAATAGATTAGACTCCATGCCGTGGTGGGATTGCACACCCTTTAGAACTTCAAATCCCTTCAATTCCAGGTGTCCGCCTAACCATGCAGCCTCGCACGTCTTAAGGAAGTGGATGGACTTATCATAGTTTTCTGAGTTAACCCAGGGAAGTAATCCCATCTTAAATCCGTCATAATTCACAACGGTAGGATCCATATGAACGGTGATTTCACCCATATAATGACCCAGCAATTCTTTTAGAGAATTCAGGTCATTCGTATTCTTGTAATAAACATCATGATTGCCAGGAATAATGTCCATATGCATACCGTATTCTCTAAGCTTCTCAAGGAACATTTTCCTGTATCGCCAGAGAGATTTCAGATTGATCATTTTACGATTATCGAATACATCACCTAGATGAAGTATTCGCTTAATCTTATGTTCTCTTAAATAGGGGAAGAATACTTCATCATAAAACTTTTCTTCATTGTTTGCAAAAATCTCACTAGAGTTTCTTATACCCGTGTGGGTATCATTAATTATAGCAATGAGCATTATTTATTCCTGAGTTTCTTTATCAGATCTTTTCGCTGGTCCTGTGTTCTTAAGGGCTTTACCGTATTCTTTCAGCTCCCTATCAGATTCTTTAACCTTACCAATTCTAGATTTAAGCTGATCAACAAAATTAGCTAGCGCAGCGTTGTCATCTCCGTTACCATCGATGTAGATTTCCGCTCCAGACTGGGCGATGTACTTCATCTTAATATCTTGTTGCTTCTTCTCTTTGGCAATCCGTCTTAGGAATGCGTAATAGCTAATTTGTGTGAAATAGGAGAAGGCGTTGGGTTTGCCAGTTCGCGTGGCCGCTTCAATATTATAGTTGCCTATGGCCTTGAGACAGTTTTCCACTGCATCCATGACCATCTCTTCACGGTAGCTATAATTGATAAAATTGTTGGCGTGTGATAACCCCTCGGCAATCTTTAAGAAAGATGTGCCTATATAGTCGGTGACTTGAGGCATTTGATTGAGTCTCTTCTTTTTAGCATCCTGGACGGATTTACAATAATCAACCACTGCTTGTGAGAACTCGGCATTATTCACATAATGTATACTTTTTTTCTTAGTTCTTTTTGCCATTAACAATCCTTTCACATGAATACAACCCAAATTTAGGATCGTAATGCATTTTATACTTTATACGAAATATAGTAAAGATAAATCCTTTTCCCATTTGTAAAGTATTATTTGCGCCTCTCCAGGCTAAGAATGCCATCATTAATAAAAAATTTAATATATCACGCTTGTACTTATTATTCATAAATTAATACTTCATCCTATTATAATTGGCGACCACGGAAGGACTCGAACCCTCAACCTTGACATTAGAAGTGTCTTGCACCATCCTGTTGTGCTACGTGGCCTAATTAAGATCTATTATACCATAGATAGAGGCTTTTGTAAACCCCTTTTTATTTATTTATTCCATGCCATTATGATATTTAGTGTCTGGTGACCAACCGCCATGCGTCTTACTGCGACTACCTTTAACAGATGCGTCATCCAACCCCCAATCTTTTTTAAGATGATTACGAATGATATCTTTATGCCCAGAAATACTAATTGATGAATGACCGTGCTTAAAATTTGGACTTGAGCGAGGGCCAGAAGGGGTCTTATGATTCATATCATCATTATGATGATATGTAACCTTTAGGCCTAATGCTTTAGCTTTATTTCCACCTGTTTTGAGATGTTTGGTGCTATCGAGAGTCGGTTTATCATCATCACCATAATCAACATCAGCCGAAATGTGATAATGTTCCTGACCACCATCTTTACCTTCTCTTAGAACTTTCTTACAAAGTTCCACTAATCTCTCTTCATTATTCATCGTTTTTATTCCTTTTTATTTATGTTATAACCATCTATTTATGATTTAGGGGGTTTACAACCCGTTGATTCTGTGGTATAATAAGAAGACAACTCCGGGAAGGATAGAATATACTATTCGTCCTTCTTGAACTTTATAACATTTCCCTCGGCAACTCTCTTTTTAGTCTTAGAGAGAGCTTTATCCAGAGGTTCTAATCCATCGTTCTCATCAGAAGATGCATCTGCAGCATCTCTATGTTCCTGCTGCTGTTCAATAGACATAATGTAATTCTTAAGAATCTTATCATGAGGTTTATCCAGCACTATAATAATCGTATCTACATTAATCTCTGTGATAATTTCCTCTTTAGTACTAACCGAAAGGGCTAAGACTGGAGACATGATATCAAAGGTCCCATCATCAAAATGAAGCTCACTAATCTTGATAGGATTCTTCATGTAGATAGATTTGGCACCAAATACAGGAGTTACACCCGCCGGTCTATCTACGATCTCCCCAACTATTTCTATTCCGGCATTCGTTATAAACTGTGTGATTTTCATTTTAAATCCATCCTAATTACTTTGACATTAAATTCTTGTTTTTTGTATATCTTCAGTTTGACTGCCCCATGCTTTAAAGCAAAGTTCTCCTTGCCTTTCCAATGCACATCATCAACGATATCATATAGCTTTGTAGCCTGACCATTTTCACTTCTTCTAAGCCCTCTACCAATTGATTGGAGCACACGTATTTGAGATTTAGACGGCGCTGCAAAGATGATATTATGTAAGTTTTTAATATTGATGCCGGTTGAGAAGGTACCTAAACTGGCTACAATAATAGCATTTTCTTGTTTTTCTACGATACCTCTTACGGCCTCGCGATCAGAAGTATCTACGCCGCCATGAATGAAAAAGATTTTCCTCTGATCATTCTTATTCTTTGCCATCACATCATCATATATTACGCGGCCGTGCTTATCGACATAATTGAATAGAACGAGGGTATTACCTTTGCATAATAGTGCAACATCCGTAATGAAATCATTCCTAGGCTTATAATGGACCAGATAATCTATCTCCTCCATATAGCTCTTTTTATGCCAGATCTCTCGATTTTCAGCTGGATGTTTAAGTATAAGGAAATCGATATCTAGTGCTTCTAGAGACCCTTTATCCTGCAATTCTTTAGTTGTGATCACATCGAAAACCCGACCGAATGTACCTTCCAAGACCATCTTATTGGTCACAGTATCATCGAGAGTACCTGTTGTGCCTATTCGATATTCACCGTTGTCACATTTCTTCATAAGCTTAGTAAGAGAGTCAGCCTTAAATAAATGCACCTCATCGCCATAGATAACTCTAAAATCATCAAACCATTTTCTTTGGAGTTTATAGATTGACTGCCATGTAGAAATATACACTGGCATATCCACATCTTTTTCCTTACCAGAATAGATCATATGACATAATTCTTCGGCATTAAAGGTTGGATCGTGCGAGGAGTAATCAGCAAAATCCGATTTCATTTGTTCAACTAGCTGAGTCGTAGGCACAATAATCAGTTGCTTTTTATCCAGCTTAGACATATACCATCTAAGAAGAACGTAGATAATTAGTGATTTACCCGAGCCCGTTGGCGAGAGTAATAGTATTCGTTTCTTCTTGATCGAATTATAGACTGCCGAGAATTGGTAGTCTCTGATCTTAATAGACTTACCTTCAGAATGCAAATTCAGATTCGTAACGAAGGTGTATAATTCCTCTACAGATACCTCGGCTTCTGCGCCAGGATATCCTAAATCAGAATCTTCAATTTGGAGGTCATAGCCATAGTTCTTACAAAAATAGATGAGATAATCATATAGACCCACAGGTAGTTCATAATTCACTCTATTAAAAAGCTTAATCTTCCCATCCCAGACCTTATTGATAAACGCTGGCATGAATTTGTAGTTAGGTACGAAAAAAGAGAAAAATTCAGTCAACTCCATTGCAACACTTTGTCCGCAATCTATTTGGAGGGAGTGATGATTCTTTTTCTGTACTCTAACTACTTCCACTAGGCATCATTCCAAGGATTCGGTTTTTTATTACCCGCCATTATTTCTGCAGCAGTTGTTGCTGACCATTTTGACTTATCTTGCAATTGGGATTCGTTTAAGGTAATATTATAAAGAGTTTGACCGGGAAGTGGATGAGATGTTGATGGAGGAGAATGTAAAAATCGCGTCGCATCGCCGTCTAATTTTTGATTCATCTCACCATATTTTGCAACTATAACCGCCCAATTCCTATAATCGCAAAATGGAAGAGCTTCGGTATAACCTCTTAGCCATTCTCTGAACTGTACAGCTGGTGCAGGATCCTTATCATCGATCTTTGTAGCTTCTTCCTTAAATCTGGTATAAGCCTTTACACCAGGTTCCGCATCCAAATGAGCAATATAACCCTTTGCCCAAAATCTAAATTTATCAGTATTATTCATTATCCCTCACTTTGAACACTAACACACTCCCTGCATGCTTTGCCCTTTTTTCTAAAAGTTTCTTTTCTAATTCTAGTCCATTCTCTGTTGCCAGCGCGACGATTTCCTCTTCCGTTGCTGCAAAAGGGTCAGTTGCTTCTGGCACACCATTTTGATGATCGGTCCACTCGATCATCAATCTACCGCCATGCGCTAATTGCTCTTTCCACACGCTTATGGTCTCTAGAGGGGTAATAGAATGATCAAATGAATTGGAATAGACCATATCAAATTTACCTACCCAATCAGGGTTGGGCTTATTGAAATCCCATATAGTTGTCATCGGGGTATCTTTTGCAAGTTTTGATAATTCACTTCCCCATACATAACAGTCGAAGAGATCTTTAAACATTTGTTGCTCATTACCTGATCGGGTACCATGGCAGAGGATATTTTTTACATTTTTATCCTTAAACTCTTGAAATATCGCATTAGCAACATTTGCTTGAATATAGACCAATTTGCCATATTTGAGATCTGTGGTCTTTTTCTGGGTTTCGATATAGTGATCGTAATCATCATATTTGTATATTTTACTCATGCCCCGGCCTCAAATTTCTTCCATTCAATTATATTTTTGATACTCTGCGCGCGCCACTTGACACTCTCCAGAATTTCTTTTAATGCTAATACCACAGTCTTCCAATATTCTATCTTTTCTTCAGATTTCTGAATGTCCGGATCTGCGTCATAGTATTTATCCATATCGCCTTTCAATATTTTCAACCCATTGAGAGGGTCATATGACCAACCGTTCTTCTCAATAGTCTCTTTATCCATCTTACCATTATACCACTCCCACTTATCTCTAAGAAGGGTTTTTTGGTCCATTTCAGATTTCTTAAGTTGGAGCTTAGCCAGAGAATATTGCTTTAGGTATTTAGCGTGGAGCTTAGCGGATTCGATAGTTGCCTGAGATAGGTCTCTTTGATCTATCTTGCTATCTTCTTCCCATTCATTCAAAACATCCTGTAAATTGATCAATTTTTCACATCCTATGCAGTTACAATTTTAAACTTCGTTAGTCTGAAAGTAACGGGAAAGGTTATAACCTGAGTACCCGATACTGACGACATCATATTGATTTCCCCGATATCTGTCGGAAACGCATCCTGATATTGAATTCTCTGAATTAAGGTATTTTTGCTGGAAAGTATATTGAGGGTGAGATCCGCAAAATGGGAATTCTCATCAGCTACGCCCGGGTCTTCATTATAGATGTTATATTCCATCCAATCAATAATTTCTTGATAGGATTGCATATCTTCATCTAATAATACTTGAACCGATAATGGGCCATATTGGATTTTGTCACCAATATTTGGTACAGAGACATAATCCCTATACGGAACTTCGGCAGCGTTAGTCACTAAACTTGGGTGAGAAATACTTTGAGCAAAAAAAGTGATATTGGATAACCTACGCCTATCAGCAACGAATTCAAATCCAGAGGGCTGAAGGGGGTTTCTATTGTTACTTACTTGGCTGACCGCCATAATAAAGATCTCCTGTTAGACGAGTATTTATACAAGTTAACAGGAGGTATTTTAAGGATTTAATATCCTATCGACCGTGTCACGGGTTGCGTCCAATGTTGCGCCCCGTGTTGTAGCTTCCCGTGCTCCGTCCCATGACGCATTCCATATTGCGTCCCACGATGCGTCCCACGTTGCGTCCTCTGTGCAGAGGACAGCGTCTTCTGTTGCGTCACATGTTGCTTTCCGTGTTATGTACTTTATATCTGTCCATATTATATCACATATATTCATGACAATATCCTATTGACTACCCTTTTCATTCAATTATTCTCATGATCTTGCCATGAATATTTATTGATGACATCCGGACGAGCTTTACTAGCAAAAACCACAGTATCATTATCAGTATCGATATCACCATAAGCTCTTCTATCATGCCACTTGTGCACAAAATCAGGTTTACCAAATACCTTTATAGCACTTTGATATTCATGATCTGTACGAAAACCGATAAAATGAACACACATATCAATACCTCCAGTTACAAAGCTTGTCACCCTTGCGGTCGATTATTATACGATTCCCTTTGTTATCATAACCGAAACTTGCGATTTTAGTATTACCAGCAAAGAAATTACCAGTCTTCGGATTAAATTTTACATCGTCGAGGTTATTCAAAAGAGCAACGATGGACTTTGCAATTCGGATTTCGTTTTCGCGTGACTTGATCATAATACAGTCTCCTTTTCGTTTAATATGCATGCATTATACCATAAAAAAA
>Ga0115547_1001409_pt1 | contig 14434 bp, 12 predicted proteins | sample COGITO_mtgs_1004_3_FD_87185 | JGI IMG/M metagenome (GOLD analysis project Ga0115547, IMG submission 87185) | Pelagic marine microbial communities from North Sea - COGITO_mtgs_100420 | ecosystem: Environmental > Aquatic > Marine > Epipelagic | place: Germany:Helgoland, sampling site Kabeltonne...
ACCTCGATTGGGTGTCCAACACCGGCTATACCTACGGCAACTTTCACTACAATCCGGCGCATATGATCGCGGTGAGCTTTTTCTTCACCAACTGTCTGGCACTGGCTTTGCACGGCGCGCTGATCCTGTCAGCGGCCAACCCTGAAAAGGGCAAGACCATGCGCACGCCGGATCACGAAGACACGTTCTTCCGCGACTATATCGGCTATTCCGTTGGCACCCTGGGCATCCATCGGGTCGGATACCTGCTGGCGCTGAACGCGGTGTTCTTCTCGGCGGTGTGTATCATCATCTCTGGTCCAGTCTGGACGGCTGGGTGGCCTGAGTGGTGGAACTGGTGGCTGAACATGCCAATCTGGGGCGCGGATCCGCTACCTGTCTATCAATCCGGATTGGGGGGCTGAGGTCATGATTGAGTATCAAAACATCTTCACGCAGGTGCAGGTTCAGGGGAATCCTGAATGGGGCATCGACGAAACTGGCGGAGAGTTGACAGCAGAACGTGGCGGCAAGCCCTTCTTCTCCAAGCTTATGGGTACCATTGGGAACGCGCAGATTGGGCCAATTAATTTGGGGTCTTACGGTGTGATCTCTGCCGTATGCTTCATGATCTGGTTCAACATCGTGGGCTTTTCGATGCTGGCGCAGGTTGGCTGGTCAATACCGGAATTCATCCGGCAACTGTTCTGGCTTGCGCTTGAGCCTCCGGGTCCGGAATATGGGCTGAGCATGCCACCGCTGAACGATGGCGGCGCATTCCTAATTGCGGGCATGTTCTTTCTGGTGGGCTGTGGTGCCTGGTGGCTGCGGACATACCAGTTGGCGCAGCAACATAAGATGGGTAAGCACCTCGCATGGGCTTTTGCTGCGCTGCTATGGCTGATCCTCGTGCTTGGTCTGATCCGTCCGGTCCTGATGGGATCATGGAGCGAAGCGGTGCCGTACGGCATCTTTGCGCACCTCGATTGGACGACCGCTTTCTCGATCCGCTACGGCAACCTTTACTATAACCCGTTCCACTGTCTCTCGATCGTGTTCCTTTATGGCTCGGTCCTGCTGTTTGCCATGCACGGCGGCACTATCCTAGCCGTCACCCGCTACGGTGGCGACCGTGAGCTTGAGCAGATATATGACCGTGGAACAGCAACCGAGCGCGCGGCTCTATTTTGGCGCTGGACCATGGGGTTCAACGCCACGATGGAGGGAATCCACCGCTGGGCTTGGTGGTTTGCAGTCCTGACCCCCATCACGGGCGGCATCGGGATCCTGCTGACTGGCACGGTTGTCGACAACTGGTTCATCTGGGCGCAAGAACACAACTTTGCTCCAATGTATGACGGTGCATATGGCTACGAAGACTACGGGTCCTACGAAGCCTTCATTGGGAAGGAGAACTGATATGCTCCCCAAGTGGTTCAATGAATGGAACAGGGAAAACCCGACCAACGTCTTTGGTCCGGCCATCCTGATTGGCGCTCTTGGCGGCGCTGTATTTGTGGCGATCCTGCTGGTGACCTGGGGCAACCCTGTCCAGACCGCCAGCATGCAAACTGGCCCACGCGGCACCGGCATGTCCGTGCCGGAATACAACGCCGCCCGCTTGACGCCCGATCCTACGATCGATGCGTACTACACCGAAGAGCCTTATGTGCCAGAAGGTGGCGAGCCGCTGGCCAAGGACATTTACAAAAATGTCCAAGTGCTGGGTGATCTGACCGAGGATAACTTTAACCGTGTCATGCTCGCTATGACACAGTGGGTAAGCCCGGAAGAAGGATGCACCTATTGCCATGGCGAAGGCGATCTGGAGACCTATGGCGCTGATGATCTATACACTAAGGTTGTTAGCCGTCGCATGATCCAAATGACCCAGAATATCAACGAAAACTGGGATGGGCACGTCAATGCCGTCGCCGATGTTGGGGTGAATTGCTACACCTGTCACCGGGGCGAGCACGTTCCCAGTGACATCTGGTTCAATATCACCCCGGTCAATGAAAATGTTGAAGGCTGGGCTTCGGTTCAGAACCGGGCAACTTCAATGTCTCAATCGACATCGCTGCCATCCTCTGCTTTGGAGGTCTATCTGACTGACTACGACAGCTATGTGAATGTGCATGATCTGGAAAGTCGTGTTGCTGGTGTGCCGGGCCTGACCGAAGATGTGGCAAGCATCCAGAAAACTGAGATGACTTTCTCGCTGATGAACTACTTTGCCAATTCTCTTGGTGTGAACTGTGTGTTCTGTCACAACAGCCGTGCCTTTTATGATGCCGCACAGTACACGCCGCAATGGGGCATCGCCCAGCTGGGTCGGCAAATGGTAATTGAGCTTAATCAGGAATATCTGATCCCGCTCAAGGACACCTATCCTGAAAACCGGCTTGGACCGATTTATGCGGATGCGCCCAAAGCGGGCTGCCGGACATGTCACAAAGGGTATCAACGCCCACTACAAGGCATGAACGTAGCGGCAGACTGGCCCGAGCTGACCTCGACTGAAGCTCCGGTATACGAGTGATCTAGATATGCGGGTGAATGACGTGCCCGCCATGTCCAAAAATACAAACGGGCGGCCCAAAAAATCGCCCCGCTGTGCCAGACGCGGACCATTGGCTTCCTTGGTCCGGGTGCGAGGTCACTGACCTCGGTTCCCTTCCTGTTGGCTACAGGAACCTGGCGTCGCGCTTGATCCCTTACGCGCGACGCCTTTTTGCCTCAAATATCCGTAGGCAAGGCGGAGAGGCACTGATGAAAAAGGATGTGCGCTATGTCTCAGACCCCATTATTGGACCGCGTCGCCGGCCCTGCGGATCTCAAACGTTTTTCTGATGCTGAATTGACCCGGCTGTCGCACGAGTTGCGATCAGATGTGATCGAGGCGGTCAGTCGCACTGGCGGGCACCTGGGCTCATCACTGGGCGTTGTCGAACTGACGGTCGGCATCCATGCTGTGTTCGATACTCCGCGCGATAAGGTGATATGGGATGTGGGCCATCAATGCTATCCGCACAAGATCCTGACTGGGCGACGTGATCGGATGGGCACGCTGCGGCAAAAGGATGGGCTAAGTGGCTTTACCAAGCGTAGCGAAAGTGAATACGATCCCTTTGGTGCGGCGCATTCTTCCACTTCAATTTCTGCGGCGCTGGGTTTCACGGTCGGGCGCGACATGGGCATGCCAACAGGTGACGCGGTCGCTGTGATCGGTGACGGGTCTATCAGCGCTGGTATGGCATATGAAGCGCTTAACAATGCCGGTCACGAGGGCCGTCGTCTGTTCGTAATCCTAAACGATAATGAAATGTCTATTGCGCCACCTACAGGTGCAATGAGCACATATTTATCAAGTTTGTCGCGCAACTCTCCTTTTGCGCCTCTGCATGCTATTGCTGAGGGTGTAGAAGCTGCTTTGCCAAAACCAGTGCGCGACGGGGCACGTCGTGCTCGCGAAATGGTAACCGGCGTTGAAAGCAAGGGCACATTTTTCGAAGAGTTAGGCTTTGACTATATCGGCCCAATAGATGGACACGACATGGCCCAAGTCTTGTCGGTTCTGCGCGCAGCGCGCGCCCGTGCAACCGGTCCCGTTCTGATCCACGCCTGTACGGTCAAAGGAAAAGGGTATGCTCCCGCGGAAGGATCAGCAGACAAGTACCATGGCGTTTCAAAATTTGATGTTGAAACGGGTATGCAGACCAAGGGAAAGAGCAACGCTCCTTCTTACACGTCGGTGTTTGGCACCACGCTCGCTGACCTTGCTGCGCGGGACCCCGCCATCGTAGCGGTTACGGCTGCAATGCCAAGCGGCACGGGTCTGGACAAGATGATGGATCAGTTTCCGGCGCGGGTGTTTGATGTGGGCATTGCTGAACAACATGGCGTCACCTTTGCTGCGGGTATGGCAGCCTCTGGCCTCAAGCCGTTTTGCGCGATCTATTCCACATTTCTGCAACGTGGCTATGATCAGGTAGTTCATGATGTGGCGTTGCAGGGGCTGCCAGTGCGCTTTGCGATTGATCGTGCAGGCCTTGTGGGGGCAGATGGTGCGACACATGCGGGATCATTTGACATTGGTTACCTTGCTGCATTGCCTGGGATGGTCGTGATGGCGGCTTCCGATGAGGCTGAGTTGGTTCATATGGTGGCGACTGCTGCCGGGCATGACAGTGGACCGATTGCGTTCAGATATCCACGCGGCAATGGTCGCGGTGTCGAAATGCCGGCTTGCGGAGAAGTCTTGGAAATCGGCAAAGGCCGTATGATTCAGCAGGGCGCAGATGTCGCGCTGCTGTCGCTGGGCACCCATCTGGATGAATGCGAACGCGCGGCTGTGGTGTTAGAAACCGAAGGGCTGTCGGTTAGCATTGCCGACGCCCGGTTTGCCAAGCCACTGGATATGAAAATGATCCGTGATCTGGCCAGTCGTCATGCCGTTCTTGTGACAGTCGAGCAGGGGGCGATGGGCGGCTTTGGGGCCATGGTTCTGCAGGCGATGGCAGCCGAAGGGTTGCTAGATCGCGGGCTAAAGGTGCGCACCATGTACTTGCCAGATCGGTTCATTGACCAAGCAGGCCCTGACGAGATGTATGATGATGCGGGATTGAATGCGCAGGGGATTGTCGCGACCGTACGCTCGGCACTGGGCCGTGGCGCAGATGTCATCGATCTAAGTGCTGTACGTGTGCACGATTAGACAGTTATGCAAAAAGGCTTGCATGACTTGGCGCTGCTTGGAAACAAAGCTGTCTGCGTGTCGGTTCATGCGCGATGTTTCAAGTGCTTCGTAAAACACGATCAATTCGTTGCATCGAATTCTAGTGTATGTGTTTCATGGGGCTCTGCCCCAGACCCCGGAGTTTATTTGGCAAGATGAAGGCGCGACCGGGCTGCGCGGGCTTGGTCTGGCAAACCAGATTTTTCATAGACATCTGCAAGCATGCGATTAAGCGGAACACCGTCGGGATCGTAGGTCCGGCGCATTTCAAGTACTTGCTGTGCGCGACTTGTGTGACCGGCACGGATTAGTGCATTAAGGTGAATTTGATCGAAAAGGTCGCGCTGAGCATGGCTGCCGCCGGCTTCTGCCAGGCGTGGCAGGGCTTTGCCGAGAAATCGGATCGTGTCTTCGTAATCGCCTGCGCTATGTGCTGCGATGCCGTGTGCTGCCCAGAGTACAACATCGCGCCAGGTCGCGTGATCATGCTGAGCTGGGTCGTTCGCGCGGGCCTCGATTGCATTGAGCAGGGATTCGGCCTCAGGTCTTGCGGTGCGACCGAGCGCATAGAGATATTGGAGGGTTAGAAACGGGTTAGTGGTGTCAGTGCCACGTCGAGCAATAAAATCCGCCACATCATGCCATCGATTGCCTACGCTTATTCCTGCAAACTCAATGCGCGCCAGCAGTGAAACCGCTCCGACCTGATCTTGCGAGTAATCCTTGGCAAGGCCCCAAACATGGGTGTCATAGGCGTTCATGAGGTCTGTCGTACGCCCAGCGGAAATATAGAACAGTGCCAAGTGCCACCAATTGTGGCTGTGCATGAAACTGTTAAGATCCGACCAGTGATGCGCGACTGATTCAAGGAAGGCTATACCTTCGGGAACCTGGCCGCGAGTCAGGTAGATATGAGCGAGGGCGTGATGCGCCCATGGCTCTGATGGATCCAACGTAAGCGCGTGGCGTGCAGCTGTCTCTGCTTCATCCATCAGGTGGCATTCTTCATACCCAAAGGCAAGCATCCCGTGAGCATAAGCAATATCGGCAGCGCCCTGCTGTGCCTTTTGCGCGATGCGCAGCATGGCTGGGAAATCACCGATGTTGAATGTGTGATACTGGCCGAGCTTCAGCATCACCATGTCTCGTGGATGGGCTGTGACTGTTGCTTCGCAAAGCTCAATTAGCTTTGGGATTTTGCCTGTCACAAATAGGTGCGCCGCCTCGACTGCTGCAGCCTCTCGTGGGGTGATATCTTGTGCGCGTTGCGCGTTGGCGAGGAAAGGCGCCGCTTTTTTGGGTGCAATCGGGGCTTCGAGCAGCATGTAGAGGATTGCCGCATAAGCATTGGCCAGTGCGTTGTCTGGATCATCGGTGGCTGCAGCCAAGATATTGGCAGCTTTGGTTTGAAAGCTGATGAAGCCATGAATAAAGTCATCGATCCCCTGTTGGGTCGCGTCGTTATCACATGTGATCGGCAGGCCATAAAGGTCATGCATGATGTGTCCCTCAGATTGGGTTTTGCTTTGCAAAGGCAATTATATGGTCTGCGACTTCGGTCGGTGCATCCCAGTGGATCGAATGCCCGGCCCGGTCGATGACATGATGGGGTAAATGGCCGAGCACCCGCAAAATGTGCGCAGGTGGAATGATCAGGTCAGTCCCGTCGATCAGTGTCTGCGTGGGACATTCGGGTTGTGCAAGGTTTGCGCCATCAAAGCCGCGGAGTGCGGTCAGTTGATGGGCCATGGCGTCAGCAGATTGAGCATGCGGATAGGCGAGGCTGTCGGCGACCGCTGCATCAACGGACTTGGGGTCATCAAAAAGGTCAGGGTTGAACAACCAAGGGAACAGGGCGCGCAGCCATGTGTCGGGGGCCGCATTGCTGCGCCGTATGGCAATAAGACTGGAAAAGAGTGCTGTATTGCGGGCCAGTCGAACCGGAGCAGAAGCGGCGATTGACGCGGATGAAACCCGCGCAGGCATATGCGCCGCAATGTCCAATGCAATGATACCGCCCATGGAATGCCCAACGATATGAAAGCGGTCATGGCCCAGATGATTCATCAGCGCGAGGGCATCATCCGCCATGTGCTTGACCGAGACAGGCGCATCCCATGGCGTGGTTTGGCCGGTCGTGCGGTTGTCGGGTGCGATACAGGAAAAATGCCCGGCCAGCAGCGGCACCAGTGGCGTCCAGCTTGCGTGATCCGACATGAAACCGGCCAGTAGCAAAAGGGGTGGCCCGTTGCCTGTGACGTCATAGTGTAACGACAGATCGGGGCGCTCAAGCTTGGGCATTCAATACGCTCCATGTTGGCAACAGATCATTGGCAGCGGGGGTTGCAGCGTAAACGCCGCGTGCAATTGCCCGGCTCAGGCAGAGCGCTGCGGCATGCCCAATCACGCCCAGATCGCGCTCTGATGGCAAAGGGATATCGCCTGTCGCGGCTGCAAAGACCAAATCGCCATCGCCCGGACAGTGAGCGGGAAGGCAGGCACGGCCGATCCCATCATGCGCCGCCCATGCCACGCGCTGGCATTGGGCTTTGCTCAGCGTGGCATCGCAAGCCACGATTGCAATTGTGGTGTTTGCGCGCTCGACCATGGCCGTCATCTTGCGGCTTTCCAGCCCGCGCCCAAGGCCTGCTGCTGGATCTGGCCCCAGCCCGCCGAATTCGCCATTAATCTCGAACGGGGCGGCCCAGAAATGTTTATCGCCGGGGGTTGTAACGCTGCCCATCGGATTGGCCACCACCAGCGCTCCGACTGTAATGCCGCTGTCAAGCACCAGCGACGCGGTGCCCAGTCCGCCCTTCATCATTGCTGTCATCGCGCCTGTGCCTGCGCCCACTGTTCCAACGGGGGTCGAAGGTGCGGCGGCGTCAAACGCGGCACGGCCAAGCGCGGGATAGGGGTTTTCGACCCAATTCTGTTCACCGCCTGACAGTAGATCGAAAATGATGGCACCGGGCACCAGTGGAATGATCGCATTTGCCACCTGAAATCCACGACCCTGCGCGCGCAAGCCCGAGACCACTCCCGAGCATGCATCAAGCCCATAGGCCGATCCGCCCGACAGGACCAGCGCGTCGATTTGCGCCACAGATTTGTCCGGAGCAAGCAAATCCGTTTCTCGCGTGCCAGGGGCACCTCCCATGACCGCGACCGATGCGGTGAACGGCCCATCGGAAACCAGGACAGAAACACCGGATTTCAAGCGATCGTCTTGTGCATGACCGACTCTGAGGCGTGCCACATCGGTGATTGCGTTTTGCGGCCCCGGGATCATCTGGAACCTATGCCCGGAACGGTGATGTCCGGGATCAACCCAAAAGCCCGTTGCGCGCCCGCTGCGCGTTTTGCACCACAAGCGGCGGGTTTCATATGCAGCGCCCTCCGTCCACCTCAAGGGCGACACCAGTGATCATGGAGGCCGCATCCGAACACAGGAACGTCGCCGCAGCGCCCATGTCTTGTGCCGTGGAAAACCTGCCAAGCGGGATGGTCGACAGGAACTTGGCGCGGATCTCTGGCGTGTCTTCGCCCATGAAACTTTTGAGCAGGGGCGTTTCACCGGCGACCGGATTGATGGCATTGACCCGGATGCCTTGAGGGGCAAGTTCGACGGCCATTGCCTTGGTCGCGGTGATCATCCAGCCCTTGGAGGCGTTATACCAGTTGAGCCGGGGCCGGGGCGATACGCCCGCAGTCGACGCGATATTAAGGATTGCACCGGTGCCCCGTAGTTTCATATGCGGCACCAGGCTGCGCGCGGTCAAGTAGACTGATTTGGCATTCACGGCGAGCACGCGGTCAAACTCATCTTCACTGACCTCTTCCAGCGCTTGCGGAAGGTGCGTGACGCCCGCGTTGTTGACCAAGATGTCGATATGCCCCAACTGTGCCAATGCCTCGTCTGCCATGGCCTGAACGGATGTTGCGTTTGAAACGTCGACCTGCGCGCTGATCCCGCCGATCTCGCGGGCCACCTCTGCGGCACCCTCACTATTGATATCCGCGACCATAACTCGGGCACCTGCGGCGGCAAAGGCGCGCGCAATCCCGTGACCAAATCCACTGGCTGCGCCGGTAACGATAGCGGTTTTACTGTCAAGCTGCATGAGAATACTCCAAGATTAAACTGCGCCTAAGCGCGCAAAAGGCATCGCAAGCATGTGGCCAACGTTTTCAAGCACATGGTTGCCGGTGTTTGGCATCAGTAGGTCGCGCGCCCCCCAGACTGATCAAAGCAAAAGCCGGTGGTAAAGCTCGCCTCATCCGAGGCCAGCCAGCACGCCATCGCGGCAATCTCTGCAATGGTGCCAAAGCGGCCCATGGGGATCTTGGATTGCATAAAGTCGATGTGTTCTTGGGTCATCTGATCGAAAATCGCAGTGCGCACGGCGGCGGGTGCGATGGCGTTGCAAGTCACACCAGTTGTTGCCAGTTCCTTGCCCAGTGATTTGGTCAGCCCGATTACCCCAGCCTTTGAGGCGGAATAGGCAGGGGCGTTCGGGTTCCCGTCTTTCCCTGCGATCGAGGCGATGTTGACAATACGACCCCAGCTCTTGTCCCTCATGAGTGGGGCTGCGGCCCGGCAACAGTAAAAAATAGCATTCAAGTTCAGGTTATGCACCTTGAGCCAGTCTTCGACGGGGTACTCCCATGTGGTTGTATTTGGGCCGGTGATGCCTGCAGAACAAACCAGAATATCGGGCGCCGCCTGTGCCATGGCGGTTGCTACTGTGGCATGGTTGGTGACGTCGATTTGGCGGGTTGAATGAGCATCTATTGCTGCAAGTGCATTTGCATCGATGTCCCAGACTTCGACAGTCCCACCTTCGGCTGCAATGCGGTTGGCGATACCCCGGCCAAGTCCGGATGCCCCGCCTGTTACGACAGCATGGCGACCTTGAAATCGATTTTCAAAAATCATGAGGTTTGCTCCTGTTGCAGGTGGGGCAACGGTCTATGTAGCTGATATTTCTAGCCCAACTGTGATCCTGAGCTTGTAAAAGGAAATATTTAACCATGATGTGCCGCGACAGTTTTGAGGGTTGAAAAGCCGTAAAGCGCCTCGAATCCTTTTTCGCGTCCATGGCCGGATTTTCCGATCCCGCCAAAGGGCAGTTCAACCCCGCCACCTGCGCCGTAATTGTTTATAAACACTTGCCCGGCGCGCAACGCCTTGGCCAATCGCATTTGCCGCGCGCCATTTGCAGTCCAGACACTGGCCACAAGCCCGTATTCTGTCGCGTTTGCGATCGCGATCGCGTCTGCTTCGGTATCAAAGGGAATAAGAACCTGTACAGGGCCAAAGATTTCCTGCTGTGCCAGCACGTGGTCTGGTGGCACATCTGCAAACAGGGTTGGCACCACGAAAGCGCCGGTTTTAGGGGCATCCCGCATATGACCGGTCGCCGCAATACGCAGATCAGAACCTTGTTCCAGAAACCCGTTCACGATTTCCTTTTGTCGCGCCGAAATCAGTGGCCCGACGCGCAGATCATTCATTGCTGGGCCGACGCTTAGTTCCTCATAAGCGGTGGCCATCCGATCGCACACCGCGTCATAGAGCCCGCGCTGCACGAGGATCCGCGAAGAGGCCGAACAGGTTTGCCCCGCGTTCTGGATGCCCGCATTGACCAGAAAGGGAAGTGCTGCGTCCAGATCCGCGTCGTCAAAGACCACCTGCGGTGACTTTCCGCCAAGCTCCAATGTGACCGGCACAACGTTCTTGCCCGCCGCCTGTTGGACCAAAGCACCGGTGCGCACCGATCCGGTAAAGCTGATATGTTGCACATTGTGGTGGCCGGCCAATGCCGCACCCGCTTCGGCGCCAAGGCCGGGCACAATATTTAGGGCCCCGTCCGGCAGGCCGGCATCCTGACAGATGCGGCCAAAGGCCAGCGCGGTCAGGCACGCCTCTTCGGCGGGTTTCAGAACACAGGCATTGCCCATGGCCAGGGCAGCACCGACGCTGCGCCCGATGATCTGCATCGGGTAGTTCCAGGGCACGATATGCCCGGTAACCCCATGCGGCTCGCGCAGGGTATAGACGGTGTAGCCGTCCAGATAGGGGATGGTTTCACCCGTGATCTTGTCGGCCGCCCCGCCGTAAAATTCCATGTAGCGGGCAAGCGCCACGGCATCTGCGCGCGCCTGACTGAGCGGCTTGCCCACGTCATGCGCCTCGATCACGGCAAGTGTGTCCACATGGTCCAGAACGCGGCGACCAATATTGCTTAGGATACGGCCGCGTTCGGAGGCTGTCATCCGTCCCCAATCCGCGGCGCGCGCGGTATGTGCTGCAGCAACTGCTGCGTCAATATCCTCGGCTGTGCCGCGGGCAATTTTCGCAAGCGGACTGCCGTCTGACGGATTGGCAAGATCGATCGTCTGCGCGGTTTGGCACCATGTGCCGCCAATCAGCATTTCGGTGGGATCGAACCACAGGGCATCATGCATATCGGTTCCTTTCTGGCAAAATGGGTGCCGCATCTATTAGCGTGCGGGTGTAGGGATGTTGTGGGTTTTTAAACACAGCACTTGTTTGGCCCTGTTCTACGATTTTTCCATTTTGCATCACCATAACGCTGTCTGTGATTGTGCGCACAACACTAAGGTCGTGGGAAATAAACAGGTAAGTCAGATTGTACTGGCCGCACAGCTCAGCAATCAAGTCGAGGATCTGCGCCCGAACCGATACATCAAGCGCGCTGACGGCTTCGTCGAACACAATCAACTCTGGGCGGATGATCAGTGCGCGGGCGATGGCGATCCGCTGTCGCTGCCCCCCCGAAAACTGGTGCGGGTATTTCGTGGCATCATCAGGTGACAGGCCAACGTCAGTCAGGGCGGCGGCCACGCGGTCCGCCCGTTCTGCTAAAGAGGGTTGTTGCTCCAGCAGGTGAAAAGGTTCCGTGATCAGTCGCGCAACCCGGTGTCTGGGGTTGAAGCTGCCATAGGGATCCTGGAACACCACTTGCATACGGCGACGTACGTCTAGGTTTGGCTTCCCCGCCGAAAACACCGGCACACCGCCAAGCGTGATCGTGCCGCCCTGCACCGGTTCCAGCCCCAGGATTGCGCGGGTCAGGGTCGATTTTCCGCAGCCGCTTTCGCCGACAAGGCCAACGCGCGCGCCTCTTTGGATGTCGAAACTGACCCTATCTATTGCACGCATTTGACCGGGGTGTCGAAACAGCGCGGTCCGCGGTAAAGGATAATCGCGGATCACATTTTGCACCTTCAGCAGCGGTTCAGCCTCGACCGTATCTGGCAAGGTGACGTGATGGGACGAAGCCGCAAACAGCGCCTTGGTGTAGGGGTGTTGCGGCGCATCCAATAGTGCGGACGTTTCGCCAGTTTCGCCAGTTTCGACGATGCGGCCGTGCTGCATGACGGCAATCCGGTTCGCCATGGATGCGACAACTGCCAGATCATGGGTGATCATCATCAACCCCATGTCATCCTCGCGGGCAAGATCGACGAGAAGATCAAGGATTTGCGCCTGTGTCGTAACATCCAGCGCTGTCGTCGGTTCGTCTGCGATCAACAGCCTAGGGCCGCAAGCAATTGCAATGGCGATCACCACACGTTGGCGCTGTCCACCAGACAAGGCATGCGGATAGCGCGACGGCGGCACCTTGTCGGGTGGCAATCCTACGCGGGTCAAAACTTCGGCAGCGCACCTTATTGGATCAAGGTCAGGTCGGTGCAGTCGGACTGCTTCAGCCACTTGAGCGCCAATGGTTTGCACCGGGTTAAGAGCTGTCATTGGTTCCTGAAACACCATACCGACCGTGTTGCCGCGCAATGCGCACATCTGCGCCTCGGGTGTTGCGGTCACTTCCTGACCATCGAGCGTAATATGCCCAGTCGTGGTGCTGCCTTGAGGCAAAAGTTGCATTACGGCCAGTGCGGTCATCGATTTCCCTGAGCCGCTTTCGCCGGTGATTGCAACAACCTCACCCTGATCAACGCATAGCGACACATCCCGAAGAATAGGCGCACCGTTTATGGTCAGTGAAATGTTCCGAATGTCGAGCAGGCTCATGACCGGGCCACCCGAAGCCTTGGGTCCAACACATCGCGCAGGCCGTCGCCCAGTAGGTTTAGGCCCAGAACGGTAAGGATAATCGCAAAGCCGGGCACTAGCGCCATATGTGGCGCAATGCTGACCAGTGTTTGCGCGTCGGCCAGCATCCGCCCCCAGCTGGGCGTTGGCGGTTGTGCGCCGAGACCCACATACGACAGAGCCGCCTCGGCGAGAATACCAAGCGAGAACTGTATAGTCGCCTGCACAATTAGCAGATTGGCGATGTTGGGCAGGATATGCTCGGCGCTGATCCGTGCCGCGCCCTTGCCCGCGACCCGCGCAGCAAGGATGAATTCGCGCGCCCACAGTGACAGCGCACCGCCCCGTGTGACCCTTGCGAATACTGGAATATTGAAAATGCCGATAGCAATGATCGCATTGATCGCCCCTGCACCGAAAATGGCGGTGATCAGGATCGCGATGACCAAGGACGGAAAGGCAAAGATCAGATCGTTACCACGCATGATGACTTCATCTGCCCAGCTGCCGCGTCTGGCTGCGGCCCACAGCCCCAGCGGTACGCCCAAGCTAAAGCCAATGCCAACCGCCACGACGGCCACTGCAATTGATGTGCGCGCGCCCACCATGATCATCGAAAAGATGTCGCGCCCGAAATGATCTGTCCCCAGCCAGTGCATAGCGTTCGGGGCCTGCAGCTTGGACGGAATGTTCATTGCGGTATGTTCGAACGGCGTCCAGACAAAGGACATAAGGGCCGCCAAAACCACCAGCGCAGAGAGCGCCCCGCCAAAGACCAGATTGCGGCTCATGTGCGTGATCTCAGTCGCGGATCAACGACAGCATAGGCCAGATCGACCGCAAAGTTCACCACGATGACAGCGAACACCAGCAGCATCGTTATCGATTCAACCACGATCAGGTCTCTGGCTGAGATCGACTGAAATATCAGTCGCCCAAGGCCCGGCAAATAGAACACTTGTTCAATGATGATCCCACCCGCCAGAAGAAACGAGAATTGCAGCCCCAGGATTGTCAGCACTGGGATCATTGCGTTGCGCAAGCCGTGACGCCGCAGAGCTTGCGCGCGTGTCAGCCCCTTGGCGCGGGCGGTGCGCATGAAATCTTCACCCAAGACATCTAGCAAGGCAGACCGCATGACACGGGCAAGAATTGCGGCCTGTGGCAGGGCCAGCGCAATGGCGGGCAGGGTCAGGGATTTGAGCGCTGCAAAGGTGCCCTTGTCCCAGCCCGCAAAGCCGCCGGCCGAGAACCAGCGCAGATTGATCGCAAAGACAAGCACCAACATCATGGCGAACCAGAAATTGGGAATGGCGATGCCCAATTGGGTCGCGCCCATCACGCCGATATCACCGGCACGGCCGCGTCTGGCCGCCGCATAGATGCCAGCGGGAAAGGCAATCAGGGTTGAAAGCGTAAGCGCATAAAGCGCCAGCGGCAGCGATACCCAAAGCCGATCCTTTATCATTTCCGACACCGGCGTGCGATATTGATAGGACGTGCCGAAATCCCCATGTGCCATGCCGCCGATCCAGCTCGCATAGCGTTGCCATTTGGGTTGATCGAGACCCAGCTCAGCCCGCAAAGCTGCCAATGTGTCTTCTTGTGCGTTGATCCCCAGCATGAAGGATGCT